>MDTD01049493.1_pt1 | contig 12330 bp, 12 predicted proteins | sample 811221 | NCBI WGS metagenome assembly MDTD01 (sample SAMN05326646, study PRJNA326480) | marine metagenome | isolation source: seawater | place: Pacific Ocean: South West | collected 2011 | reverse complement strand
TAAATAATTTATAACATATACAATAATTATTTATAATTTATTAGCTAATTGCCCACAGGCAGCATCAATATCTTGGCCTCTTGATTTTCTAATTGTAACACTAATTTTATTTTTCTCAAGTCTAGTCACATATTCACTGATTACACTTTCAGATGCTTGTACAAAGTTTGAATCGTCAATGGAATTATATTGAATTAAATTAACTTTACTGGGAGCTTTTTTACAAAAATTAATTAATGCTTCAATATCTTTTTCACTGTCATTTATTCCTTTCCAAACAACATATTCGTATGTAATGATGCTTTTAGTTTTACTATACCAATAAATTAACGAATCTAAAAGCTTTTTTAAGTCCATTTTTTCATTAAATGGCATAATTGAATTCCTAATTTCATTAATTGCAGAATGGAGAGAAACTGCCAATTTAAATTTTACCTTATCGTCTGCCATTTTTTTAATCATTTTAGGAACCCCTGAAGTCGAGAGAACAATTCTTTTCGATGACATTCCCAAACCTGATTTTGAAGTGATTTTATCAATTGATTTTAAAACATTTGTATAGTTCATAAGTGGCTCACCCATACCCATAAAAACTATATTACTTAGGGGTCTGTTAAAAAACTCATTTGCTTGTTTATTTATTAATACAACCTGATCATAAATTTCATCAGGGTTTAGATTTCTCATCCGCTTCAATTTTGCAGTAGCACAAAAACGGCAATTTAAACTACAACCAACCTGCGATGAGACACAGGCAGTAATTCTATTTTTAGAGGGAATAAGTACACATTCAACAATATTTCCGTCAAATAGCTCAATGGCGTTCTTAATTGTTCCGTCTTTACTTTTTTGTAAACGGTCAATTTTAATTGAGTTAATAACAAAATTTTTATCCAAAAAAGCAATCAAATCTTTTGGAATATTTTGCATTTGAGTAAAATTTTTTACCGATTTGTTCCATATCCAATGGTATATTTGCTTGGCTCTAAAGGGCTGAAATGTAGTGTCGCTCAATACTTTCTCTAATTCACTGAAGCTGAGCGCCCTAATATCTTTTTTAATTGGCAAAATTTACTAAATAATTAACATAGAATCTCCATAGCTAAAGAAATTATATTTTTCTTTAATTGCCTCTTCATATGCCTTCTTAATAAAGTCATTTCCAAGGAATGCAGATGTCATCATTAGTAAAGTAGATTTTGGCATGTGAAAATTAGTTATCATGGAATTAGCAATATTAAAGTCGTATGGTGGAAATATGAACTTATTTGTCCATCCATCAAATTCGTTTAATGTTCCTTCAGATGAAACCGAGCTTTCAATTGCTCTCATAACTGTTGTACCCACAGCGCACACTCTTTTTTTGTTTTTTAATGCATTATTTATTTTTAATGCGGAGCTCTCCTCTATGATAACTCTTTCACTATCCATTTTATGTTTTGATAAGTCTTCAACCTCAACAGGATAAAAGGACCCTAATCCAACATGAAGTGTAATTTCAGAAAAATTAATTCCCTTAATTTCTAGCCTTTTCATTAAATGCTTTGAAAAATGTAAACCAGCGGTTGGAGCTGCTACAGCACCCTCATTCTTTGCATATATTGTTTGATATCTGTAAGTATCATCAGACTCAACTGATCGATTTATATATTTTGGTAAAGGAGTCTCTCCTAAGTCAATTAGTAATTTTCTAAAATCTTCATAATTTACATCACACAAAAACCTTAAAGTTCTTCCTCTAGAAGTTGTATTGTCAATTACCTCAGCGACTAAACTATCATCATCTCCAAAGTAAAGCTTATTACCAATCCTGATCTTTCTTGCAGGATCAACAAGTACATCCCATAATCTTTGTTCTGCATTTAATTCTCTAAGTAAAAAAACCTCAATTCTAGCCCCTGTTTTTTCTTTATTACCAAAAAGTCTCGCGGGAAAAACTTTTGTATTGTTTAAGATTATTACGTCATCTTCGTCAAAAAACTGAATCATATCTTTAAATTGCATATGATTGATTGAGTAATCTTTACGATCAATGACCATGAGCCTAGCTTCATCTCTGTTTGGGTTAGGATACTCGGCGATTAATTCTTTTGGTAATTCATAATTAAAATCAGAAAGCTTCATTCTCATAACGCAGGATATTAAAAGTTGCAAATGTACAATAATGAATTACGGGATGTCAAGTAAAATTTAACTTTTCTTAAAATGTATTCCTATTTTTTTTAAGTCACTCCAAAAATCTTGATATGATTTTGTCACAACATTGGGGTTTTTTATAATGATATCCGTTTTAACCGCCAGACAAGAAAAGGCCATTGCCATTCTGTGGTCTTGATAAGTATTGATTTCAACTCCAGATTTTAATTTATTGGGAAAAGACCTAAAGCTTATTGAGTGATTATTATAATTAGGCTTTAATCCAAATTTTTTTATTTCATTTACTAACGCAATAATCCTATCCGTTTCTTTAATTTTTAAAGTGTGCAGTCCTGTTAATTCACAATCAATTTTTTGTGCCAAACATGAAACACATATTGTCTGTGCTAAATCTGGGTTAGCGCTTAGATTTAATTTTATAAATGAATTAGACTTATTGACTTTTTTTATAATTATTTTATTTTCTGAAAATAAAGTTGAAACTCCAAATGACTCATATATTCTAGAAACTAAACTGTCACCCTGAATACTTTTTTTAATAAAATTTTTAAGTGTCAAGCTAAATCCAATGTCTGCCATGGAAACAATTGAATAAAAATATGATGCCGATGACCAGTCAGATTCTACCAAAATTTCTATTGGTACAATTTTATTGAGTTCATTAACCCTAATAATTTTGTCTTTTTGATTTACATCAACTCCAATTTTTTTTAATAAATTAATTGTCATTTCAATGTAAGGAAATGAAGTTTTAGTATCATCTAACTCAATTTCGATACCACCCTGTAGCTTTGGCCCAATTAATAGTAAAGAAGAAATAAATTGACTACTTATACCACTTCTTAATCTTATTTTTTTACCGACCATTGTCGCTGGTTTTATCAATAAAGGGGGGAAATTAGAATTTTTTATAAACTCTATCGATGCGCCCAACTCATTCAAAGAATTAACTAAAATTCCAATTGGACGCTTATGCATTCTATTTGATCCAAATAATTTAATATTCTTTGTGGTTTTATACGAAAGTAGCGCTGTAAGAAATCTCATTGCAGTACCGGCATGGCCAATATTTATCTCATTTCTATCAATTGATTGAAGTGCGTTTTCAAGAAACTTAGTATCGTCTGAGCTTGAAATATTTAATATTGAAATGTTCTCATAAAGTGATTTTAAAATCAATAACCTGTTGGAGATACTTTTGGAACCAGAAATTAAAACTTCAGTGGTTTTTAATTGATTACATTCTAAATGAAATCTCATCTAGCCAAGTTTTTTATTAGATTTATGTCGCTGACTGTCTCTTTTTGCTTTGGTTAATAATCTTTTGTCAAAAGCACTTTGTAAATCAACTTCTGTTTGATTTGCAAGACAAAGTAAAACAAATAAAACATCTGAAAGCTCATCAGCTAGATTTATATTTTTATCAGAATCCTTAAAACTTTGTTCTCCGTATTTTCTTGAAATTATTCTTGCAACTTCACCAACCTCTTCGGCTAATTGAGCCATATTTGTTAATTCGTTAAAATATCTAACACCGTGATTTTTTATCCATTCATCAACTTTATTTTGTAGTTTTTTTATTTCCATATTCTTAATTTTCAATTATTAAAGTCACAGGTCCATCGTTAATTAGTTCTACTTGCATTTGTGCACCGAATTTTCCTGTTTTAACATCATTATTGATCAAATCTTTTAACTTTTCAATAAAACGTAAATATAATTTATTTGCAAAATCTGTTTGAGCAACATCAAAAAAACTTGGTCTATTTCCTTTTTTTGTATTAGCATATAAAGTGAACTGACTAACAACTAAGACCTGACCATTAATTTCATTTATATTTTTATTCATCTTATTTTTTTCATCGCTAAAGATTCTAAGTTTTGAAATTTTTATAGCCATTTTATCAATGTTATGAAAAACATCATTTGTATGGAATCCAACTAATATTAACATCCCATTATCAATCGAGGAATAGTCTTCTCCTTCAATTTTAATTTTTGATTTTATAACTCTTTGAACAACCGATTTCATTTTACCTGTATTTTAAATCCTCATTATTAATCATATTGACATAATTTTGGTATCTTGATTCAGCAATTTTTAATTCCTTAACCTTTTCTTTAATCACGCATTTTGGTTCATTTAAGTGCAAACAATTATTAAACTTACACTTTGATTTATATTTCAAAAACTCTGGAAAAAAATTACCAATTTCTTCTTTATTTAGTTTTGTTAACCCAAAACCTTTAATACCAGGAGTATCAATTAACTTGGTTTTATTATCCAAATCAAAAATTTCAGCATGCGTTGTCGTATGCTTACCCTGTGAATGCTGACTTGAAATAGTACCAACTTTTAGGTTTAAATTGCAATCAAATTTATTTATAAGAGAAGACTTTCCAACACCTGAATGACCACCAAACATTATTTTCTTACCAATTACGTTTTTTTTAAGTTCACTAATACCGTAATCTGATAATGACGAGGTAATAAAGCATTTATAGCCTGCTTTTTTATAAATTTCAATTATACTATTCAGTTTCTTTTTATCATCATTATCATACAAATCGTATTTATTAAAAACTAAGATTGTTTGGATTGAGTAGGCTTCAGCGCTTACCAAAAATCTGTCTATAAAACCTGTTGTTGTTATTGGATTTTTTAATGTGATCACCAATAAAAGAATATCAATATTTGCAGCTAATATGTGCGTTTGCTTAGAAAGATTTACAGATTTTCTTAAAATATAATTCTGTCTTTCATAAACCTTGTTGATTATACCAATTTCCTTTGAATCATCTATTTGAATTTCATATTCAACAAAATCTCCAACCGCAATTGGATTTGTACTATTTATATTTTCTAGCCTTAATTTTCCTTTAATTTTACATTTAATCAGTTTGTCATTTTCAGACTTAACACTGTACCACGAACCTGTAGATTTGTATACTAGACCTTTCAATTTTAATTATTTATAATTTCATTCTGATTATTTATTGACTCCTGATGAATAGCTTTAAAAACTTTTTTTATGAATTCCGCACTCAATTTATTTTCAGCACCTTCAACTATCATTTTTTCCAAAATTTGATTCCATCTTTTTGACTGAAATACTGCAACATTATTTTTCTTTTTTAAAGCACCTATTTTTTTTGCAACACTCATCCTTTTGCCTAAGATATTTAAAAGTTGATCATCATGTAAATTAATTTGAGCTCTCAATTTATTTAGTTGATTTTGGTAAACTTCGTCATCATCGGTAACTTTTCTTAATTTTAAATTTTGAGTAATATTTTTTAGTTTGTCAGGGGTGATTTGTTGTTTTGCATCACTCCACGCATTGTCAGGGTTATTATGAGTTTCAATCATGAGACCATCGTAATTTAAATCTAGAGCAGTTTGACATAAATCAAAAATTAAATCTCTTCTTCCTGCAATATGAGATGGGTCTAAAATCAAAGGTAAATCAGGAAGTTTTCTTTGTAAATCAATAGCAATTTGCCATTCAGGATTATTTCTGTATTTAGTTTTATCATATGTTGAGAATCCTCTGTGAATTGCTCCAATATTTTTAATATTTGATGTATAAAAACGCTCAATTGCACCCAACCAAAGAGATAAATCAGGATTAACGGGATTCTTTATTAATATTATTTTATCCGTACCTTTCAAGGACTCAGCAATTTCCTGAACAATAAATGGATTTACGGTTGTTCTTGCTCCAATCCACAAAATATCAATATTATATTGTAGTGCTAATTCCACATGATTTGGATTAGCAACCTCAGTTGTAGTTAAAATTCCTGTATCTTTTTTTACTTTATTCAACCAATCTAATGCAAGGGATCCAACCCCTTCAAAATTTCCGGGCCTTGTTCTTGGTTTCCAAATTCCAGCCCGGTAAACATTTGTGTCACTTGCTTTTAATTCGTTGGCTATTTCTAAAACTTGAGTTTCTGTTTCAGCGCTACATGGCCCCGCAATTAAAAGTGGATGCGATAATTTCATATCATCCAACCACTTTCTCAATTCTTTTTTATTTTCCATTTTACTTTATATCTTTTAAAATAGTTTTAATGTGATTTATTGATTTGAGTGTTTTTTTTAATTCGTTAAATTTATTTTTTTCTATCATATTTTTCATAAGTTCTAAATTTTCAATGTAATGATTTAACGATTTGACAACATTTAATTTATTATCCTCAAAAATATCGACCCACATTTCAGGTGAACTTTTTGCAAGTCTGACAGTTGACTCAAAACCACTACCTGCCATATCAAAAATATTTTTTTCGTTTTTTTCTTTATCAATTACTGTTTTACCTAACATAAAAGAACTTAGATGAGATAGGTGAGAAACAAAAGCAATATGCTTGTCATGATTATCTGGGTTCATATAGCTTACTATCATTCTCAATTTTGAAAATATTTGATTGGCAAAAATTAAAATATTTTTATTTGTCTTATCTGTTTCACATAAAATAATATTTTTTCCAATAAACAATTTAGCATTTGCCGCAACTGGCCCAGAATACTCGGTTCCAGCAATTGGATGTGCTGCTAAAAAATTTCCTCTGTTTTTATGACTTTCTACAGATCTGCAAATACTTTTCTTTGTTGAACCAAAGTCAATAACTAAAGTTTCAGTATCAACTCTGTTAAGTATCTCAGGTAATAATGAAATAATTGATTTTACTGGTATTGCCAAAATAATTATATAAGGACTTACTATTGAATTAATTTCAGCACTTTCATCAATGATATTCAACCTTTTAGATTCTTTCAAATTGGAAAATGATTTATCAATACCGATAAACTTAGCAACCGGAAATAACTGTCTCAATTGATAAGCAAAACTCCCCCCGATTAAACCGACTCCAATTATGTATATATTTTTTTTCAAAATTTCTTAATGGCTTTTTTTATATTTTCTATTGTATTACATAATGAAATTCTAATGTATCCTTCACCATTTGAACCAAAGATTACACCGGGTGCGACAAAAATATTTTTTTCATTTAATAGTTTATCAACAAATTTTTTTGAATTATTTGTGGAACTAATCTTAGCCCAAACAAACATTCCAGCAGTATTCTTAGAGAATTTACAATTTAATTTATCTGCTAAAATCCATACTAATTCTCTTCTTTTTTGATATTCTTTATTTAACGATTTGAACCATTCTTTTGACTCACTTAAAGCTGAAACTGCACCTAGCTGTAATGGTAAAAACATTCCTGAATCAATATTGCTTTTAACCTTTAATATATTAGAAATATATTCTTTATTACCTACCGCGAAACCAATACGCCATCCTGCCATATTGAAGCTTTTACTCAATGAATTTAGCTCAATACAACATTCCATTGCACCTTCAACATTCATTATAGATATAGGTTTTTTATTTAAAATAAAGCTGTAAGGGTTATCATTAACTAGCAAAATATTATTTGAAGCTGCAAAATCAACAAGTTTTTTGAGGTATGATATTGAGGCTAAGGAACCGGATGGCATGTGTGGATAATTAATCCACATTAACTTGACTTCACTTAAATTGTGCTTATTTAGTTCATCTATATCTGGAAGCCAATTATTTTTTTCACTTAAATTATAATATACTACTGAATTACCGATTAACTTGGTGATTGATGAGTAAGCTGGATAACCTGGGTTTGGAATTAATACTTTATCATTTTTTGATAAAAAGGCCATTGATATATGAAAAATACCCTCCTTACTTCCGATTAAAGGTAAAATATCAGTCTTATAATTTAAATCTACACCATAATGAAATTTATAAAATCTGGATATTTCTAATCTAATTCTATCAATTCCATTATAGCTTTGATATTTGTGAGCATTTTTAACACTTAGTCCTGATTTTAAATTTTCAATTGCTGAAATTGGTGGCATTAAATCTGGACTTCCAATACCTAAATTTATAATTTCTTTTCCACTATCTATCAAAGTCTTAACTTCTCTTAATTTAGAGGAAAAATAATACTCATTAATACCACTAATTCTTTCAGCAAATTTTATCATTTCTTACTATTTGAATATTCTCCCAAAACTTTAAATTTTTGTGCCATTATTTTAATAATTGATTTCGCTTTGAGATAATCATTCTTTTGCTCGAAAGTTATATCAACAAAAAAAGAATATGTCCAGGGATGTTGAATCTTTGGCATAGATTGAATTTTTGTGAGATTTAATTTACAATCACTCATTACATTTAGAATTGTTGCTAAACTCCCCCTTTTGTGATCTAATTCAAATTTTAATGAGGCTTTATTTATTTGATCCGATTGATGGTAAGAATCATTACTCAAGATGACAAATCTAGTTTGATTCTCATTAATTGTTTGTATATTTTCTTCAATTATATTTAATTTATAAATTTTTGAGGCTAAATCACTAGCTATTGCACCCAATCCCATAACTTTATTTTTTGCTATATTTTTTGCAACCAGAGCTGTATCTTTTTCTTCGATTAGTTTGATTTTTTGATGTCTCTTGAAAAAATCTCGGCATTGTAATAATGCCATTGGATGTGATTGAACCTCATTGATGTCATCCAATTTCTGACCAGAAAGCGCTACAAGATTATGTTTAATATTTAGATAATATTCTCCCACAATGAAAGCTTTAAATTCATCAATCAGTGCATAATTTGGGATAATAGAGCCAGCGGTTGAGTTTTCAATTGCCATTACGGCAAACTCAATACTTCCCGTTGATAGGGAGTTAACCATATCATCAAAGGACAAAAACTCAATTATATTAAATTCATTACCAAAATAATTTTCAGCAACTATATGATGAAATGAACCTTTAATTCCCTGTATACCAATATTTTTTTTCATAAAAAAAGTCTCGATTAATCGAGACTATTACATATTATATTATTTAAAAAACAACAGCCCCTTTAAATATCTTTAAAGTAAAAGAAATAGTAAAAGCCAAAATTGTTCTTATATGTTTTCATACACAAATATTTTTCTAATGTAATTAATATTTTCTAAAAAAAGAAAAAATGCTTAAAGAATATAATCAGTTGAAACGAAGTTAGAATTATTAGAACTTAAAAGTTCTTTGATAATTTTATTATTTTCATCATTATCTTTTGAAGCCACAAAAGTCCTTATTGAAAATGAGCGGAGTGCATCATGAACACTTAAAGTACTAAATGCAGAATCCTTTCTGCCCGTAAAAGGATATATATCTGGGCCTCTTTGACAAGAACTGTTAATATTTACTCTGCAAACCAAATTTACCAAAGTATCGATTAGAGGCCCCAATTTTTGATTGGTATTCTTGCCAAAAATACTTACTTGTTGACCATAATTGGATTCAGCCATATCATTTAATGGTTCATTTATATCTTTAAAAGAAATTACAGGAATTACAGGACCAAATTGTTCATCTTTATAAACATTCATATCTTTAGACACAGGATATAAAATAGCTGGGAAAACAAAGTTTTCACAAGATTTGCCACCAAATTCATTCATGACTTTAGATCCCTTTTCTTTTGCGTCCTGAATTAATGATTTGATATAATCAGGTTTATTTGGTTCAGGAAGGGGAGTTAACTTTACATTGTTGTCCCATGGATTACCATACTTTAATTCGTCAACAGCTTTTGAAAATCTAGTAAGAAATTCATCTTTTATTTGTTCGTGAACATATATGATTTTTAATGCTGTACATCTTTGTCCATTGTAAGATAAAGTACCATTAATACATTCCTGAATTGTTAATTCTAAGTCTGCGTCAGGTAGAATTATAGCAGGGTTTTTTGCCTCAAGACCTAAAACAAGTCTAAGCCTATTTTTCTTTGGATGAGACTCTTGTAATGCATTTGCAGATGAGCTATGACCAATTAATGCTAATACATTTACCTTTCCAGTCTCCATAATTGGCGTAGCCAAAACTCTACCTCTACCAAATAAAATGTTTACAACACCAGGGGGAAAGTGCTTTTGAAAAGCTTCAATTAAAGGAGAAATTAATAAAACTCCATGCTTTGCTGGTTTAAAAATTACTGTATTACCCATTATCAGTGCGGGAATTAAAAGACAAAAAGTTTCGTTTAGGGGATAGTTGTATGGTCCCAAACATAAAACAACACCTAATGGACCTCTTCTAATATGTGCATTAATACCACTATGTTTTTGAAATTTAGCCGAATTTCTATCAATTTGCTTGTAGGCTTCAATTGTATCATAAATATAATCAACAGTTCTATCAAATTCCTTCTTTGAGTCTGAGTAGTTTTTTCCAATCTCCCACATTAAAAGCTTGACAACTATCTCTCTCTTTTTTTTCATTTCATGAACAAATCTTTCCATCGACTTTATTCTATCAATAACTTTCATAGTTGGCCATAGGCCTTTACCATTGTCAAAGGCATTACAGGCAGAGTCTAATGCATCAATAGCCTCGTCTTGCCCCAAACTTGGAATTTCTCCAAGTAATGTTTTTTTGTAATCATTTGTTGATGAAATTGTGGAATACACAGGAGAAAAATCACCTTGCCACTTAATCAATTTCCCATTTACAAGATAGCTGTCTTGTTTTATTTTTTCCTTTAACCTAAATTCTTCAGGTATATCTTTAAAATCAAAATTCATAACGATTTAAAAATAACATTCATCAATATCTATTCCAAAAAATAAATTATTAAGTTTGAAATTAATATTAATTAATTTATGTTTTCCTCACTTAAACATCGAAATAATAAACAAAAATATTATTTATTAAATTATTTAAGTTTAATTATTCCAAACATTTTTTTTAGAATTAAATTAAAACATAAGTTAAGCAAGTTAGAAAAATATGATAAAAAATATATTATTAATAGAGTTAACTATTACAATAAGCTAAGTAGTAAACAAAAACTTTCAAAAAAAATAAAAAAAATAAAATCCTTAAAAATCAAAAATTTTCATAGAACTTATTTTTTTGATTCATTTCAGATTGCAAGATATTTTGATAGTGAATTAAAAATTAAATTTCTCTTTGGTGATATTGTTGATATTCCTGAAATTCCTTCCATTGTTAAAAGCAGACCTATTTCAAAGTATAACCATAATTCAGTCTTGCTAAAACTTAATAAAGTTAGACATTTTACCTATGCAAATGATAATAATAAATTTGAGGAAAAGAAAGATATTTTAATCGGAAGATCCGCAATTACAAAGAAACACACAAAAAGAATTAAATTTTTTAAAAAATATTTCAATCATAAACTTTGTGATTTAGGAGCAATTAACAAAAACACACCACATAAAAAATGGATTAAAAATAAAATTTCAATTGAAAAACATCTAAAATATAAATTTATAATGTGTGTAGAGGGAGTTGATGTTGCAACTAACTTGAAATGGGTAATGTCTTCAAACTCAATAGCGGTAATGCCAAAACCATCTGTAGAATCATGGTTTATGGAACAGAAATTAATACCCGATTATCATTATATAGAAATAGATAAAAACTTCTCCAATTTAGAAGAAAGATTGAATTTTTTTATCAAAAACCCATCAAAATGTCATGAAATAATTATAAACGCAAACAATTATGTTAAGCAATTTAAAAACAAAAAAAGAGAAGAATTAATATCTCTATTAGTATTAGAAAAATATTTCTACTTCACCTCACAAAAAAATCAAATTAGTAATCTTAATTATTAATTTTCCATTCATTTGCTCTTTTTCTGATCTCTGGCATTCTATCATTATCATTATTACCACCGCATATAATGCAACCAACCTGTTTGTTAACTATTTTACTTGTATAATATCTAAGAGCTGCACTTGACATTGCTCCAGCAGGTTCAACGATAATATTTTCTGTATTTTTTAACTCCAATATTGAATCACAAATCTCATTTTCATCAATCAAAATAATATCATCTAAGTAGTCTTTACAAAAATTAAAACTCAACTTGCCAACTTTTTTCACAGCTACTCCATCAACAAAACGATTAATTTTATCCAATTTTACTAGTGTGTTCTCTTTCAATGATTTATACATGGATGGAGCACCCATGGGTTCAATACCGATTATTCTTGTTTTGGGACTGAGTTGTTTAAAAACATTAATTGCTCCTGAAATTAACCCACCTCCACCGACTGGAATAAAAAGGTAATCCAGATCATATTTTATCTGAT
>MDTD01031103.1_pt1 | contig 12330 bp, 9 predicted proteins | sample 811221 | NCBI WGS metagenome assembly MDTD01 (sample SAMN05326646, study PRJNA326480) | marine metagenome | isolation source: seawater | place: Pacific Ocean: South West | collected 2011 | reverse complement strand
TGTGTATATCAAAACCTATTCCAACCAACATAATTACCTCAGATAACTTGGTTTAATTTGATTATAAACCGTCTTCAGGATCTTCTTCTGGAAGATGCTGATTAATTTTATCTATCGCAGTTTCTTCGTCAACATTAAGTGCACACGCAATTTCACTTGCAAGCGTCATCCTCGCTTTAGCTAACATTCTTTTTAATGCTGGTGAAATACCTTTATTGATTTGTGCATGTGTTAAATCTCTAACAACTTCTGCTACCTGTATGACATCACCAGATGTCATTTTTTCAGTTAGAACTTTATACCACCTACTCCAATTCGTGCCTGCCTCTTCTGGTTTTTCTTTGAAAATAGGAAATACTTTTTTTGAAACTGCATTCTTTGAAATTACTGGTCTAATAACTTCATCAACACTATCAACCGGAACCATAACTAATAAACCATCTGTAAGAACTTCTATTTCAAAATATTGAATTCTTTTTGATTTTGGTTCACCATCAACGAATATCTCTACATTTTTATTAACTTTTCTTAATACTTTTGCCGCACCATGGTGAGGGTGAACAACAAATTGATTGGGCTTGTATTTATCTTTTGGAGTTTTTTTAGTTTTAGTTGCCATAAATAACAACATTACTATAGATTGAAATCTAACTAATTGCTATTTAGATAGGAAAAACCAACATTTTTTAACAATGTATCAAAATAATCACGTAACTGCTGTGCTCTTCCACGTCCAATTCCGTCAACGCTGTAAAGAATTTCTGGAGAGGAGACAAGCAACTTAGGAAGAGTTTTAAATTTTTGAACTAAAGAATCATGTAAATTTTCAGGTAAGTTCGGTAGTCTTGCAAGAACCCTGTAGCCTTTAGAAACTGATAAGTCGTCTAGTGGAAGTTTGCTTAATACTGAGCCAAGAAAGTCTATATTATTTAATTCCTCGTATGTAAGTTCCGAAATTGCTTCCACTGCTTTTGTGATATTTCTATATTTTTTTGATGGCAAATGATCTTTTAAAACTAGGTTAAAAGTTTTTTTAACCCCAGACTCAAAAGAATCAATCTGAATCAATATCAATCCAGCTTCGCCACCTAGTTTTAATGCTTCAGTTCTGACTTGTTTAGCTAATCGAGTGAGAAGCTCCCCTCTCTGAATTACTTCTAGTACTTCCTGATTAGTTAGAGAGTTTTCAATTTCTAGTTCTCCAAGTTCTGCAACAGCATCATCGAATCTTCTTCTCATTCTGTCAACTGACTGCAAAGATTCATTAACTCGACCCAATGTAACTGATGGTTCTTCTAATTCAGTTGTGCCATCGTTAGTAAAAACTTTTACTAAAGATGACTCTTCAGAAACGGTCAAAACCGTTAAATTAGTTTCTTCAGCTGTTCTTTCTGCTGTTCTATGCCTAGTACCAGTCTGAGAAGTTAATAGGGTGTCAGAAGGATTTAAATGAACATTAGCTTTCAATATTTTTGTTACATCATCGCTCACAATAATTGCTCCGTCCATCTTTGACAATTCACTGAGCATTTCTGGAGAATAGATACAATCAATTAAATTAATTCCTCCTGAAGAAATTTTTTCTAATTTACTTGAAGTACCTATGACAATTAATGCACCAGAATTCTTATCTGCAATTAAATCAACACCAACTCTTAATGGTTGGCCAGGCAGTAGTTGACTAAGTTCATTGCCATTTTTCATATTTCCTCTTTTATATATGAGTGATTTTTTTATTTGAATGTTACTGTATTATTTTATTATTAGTAATTAACTTATAATTTATGGAAAAAATTGAATGTAAAAGCTGCTCTGCAGTTATAGATAAATCTATAGAGTTTTGCTCAAGTTGTGGAGACTGGCTTGGATTAAGTCTTAAAGACTTAGAAAAAGAAAATTCTGATCAGGAAGAAAAGAATCAGAGAACAACAAAAGTTCCTGACAAGTTATTAAATAAACCTTTATCTACCTATGGAGCTACTCCACTACCTTCTAGAAAAGAAGTTCCCGGAATAAGGGCTGTATTTTTCCTTACTTTCTTAATCCCGGTTATTGCATTAGCAAGTTATTTCTACAATTTAAATATTTCAGAAGAAGTAGTAGAACAGGTACAAATTGTTCAACAATCAACAACTACAACCCCAACAACTACAATTCAAACTGTTTTGCAAAAACAATATCCCATCCAATGCTCTTCATCCAGTTCATACAATAATGGTGATGGATGGTCTTGTAAAAATTTATACGACGGAGAACCTTCTTCATGGCAGGATAATAGTTTACAATGTCAAGACGGCTGGGTTGAATTCAGTTTTTCAAAAGAACTTTATATAGAGTTCCTAGTGTTTCAAAACGTAGAAGATTCAAAATCATTTTCAAGAAACTTTAAAGCTAGAGATATTCTAATAACTACAAATGACAGCGAATTTCTTTTAAATAAGGAGCTCGAAAATGATAACACATCACAATGGGTGGATGTCAATACAACAACGTCTTATTTAAAGATAGATATACTCAGCTCATACCCTGGTATAGAGGTCAGTGGTAGTAATCCTTTTGATGAATGTGCCATTCAAGAAATTACTTTTTATGGAAGGGGCTAGTTTATTTCTCCTTTTTTGTAAGGAACACCTATTTTTTCTGGTAATTTTATTCTCTGATTAGCAAATGATAGAACTATCAATGTGGTTATATGAGGAGTAAAATAAACAAATTGATTAGGGATACTAGTTGAATTCATAAACCAAATTAAAAAAGAAGCACTAAATATAAAAGATACAATGCTTGCTTTGTATTTTTTTTCATAAAAAGCTTTAAAAGTTAAAACTAACAAAAAAACTGAGATAATAATTAATAGGCCATGAACGGCTTGTGGTGATCTCAATTGTAAAGCGTCAGCAAAGCCAAATAATCCAGAACCCATCAAAATACCAAAAGGTTTGTAATTGCCGAATAGCATAGATGCTAAACCAATGAATCCTCTACCACCAGTTTGACCCTCAAGATAAATACCAGTCCCAGCAACAACTAGATATGAACCTGCCAAACCTGACAATGCACCAGAAATAGTGACGCCAATGTATTTCATCAAATAAACATTTACACCTAGTGACTCGCTACCAGCTGGATACTCTCCTACGCTTCGCATTTGCAAACCAAGCGGAGTAAACCATAGTACTAATAAAGAGAGTGGGACTAGAGCTAAAGCAAATAAAGTTAAGTATGATATGTTTGAAATAAAGCCAAGTAAAAGTCCAGCAAAATCTGAAACTAAAAATATATCAAGCTCTTCAATGCTTCCAATTAAATTAGATGTTTCCCTTTCACCAATTTTTCCTCCAGCTAAGAATGGCATTGTGAAAATTCCAATATCACCTTGAATTCTTGGAGAAGCTGTAGAAGAAGCATAAGCAACATCTTGAAATGCAATGACATTCAAAAACCTTGCAACTCCTGCAGCTAATATATTTATTGCAACACCAGAAACAATATGATCTACTTGAAAAGAAACAGTAGCGATTGCATGTATAAGACCAAAGAGTGCGCCACCAAACATTCCAATAAAAATACCTTGCCATGCACCAAATGTATACCCGCCCCACGCACCAAACCAAGTACCCATTATCATCATTCCCTCTAGTCCAATGTTGACAACACCTGTTTTTTCAGAATACAAGCCTCCTAATCCTGCAAGCATAATTGGAATCGCTAATCTTATAGCTGAACCAAAGGTTCCACTAGTTGTTAGTTGAGAATATGTTTCAACTTGAGCAACAACAACAACTAATAATATTGGTGTAAAAATAAGATATCTCCTTGATAGTGACTTGAGTATTTTCATTATTCATCCGCCCTTTTTGAGGCGTCTTTAATTTGTTGCCTGACAATAAATCGTCTAATTACCTCATAAAAAACTACAACAATAAGAAGAATAAATGCTTGCATCATCTGTTCAATTTCTTTCGGAACGTCGTTTAAATCTAAAATTTGTGAAGATCTTTGTAAGAATGCAAATAATAATGCTCCAATAGCCATTCCAAATGGATGGTTTCTACCTAATAAGGCGACTCCAATACCGGCAAATCCTAAACCTGTGGGAAAATCAATCGTATATCTATGAAAATATCCTAAAAGAGGAGCTAAACCAACTAAACCTGCAAACCCTCCAGAGGTAATCATTGCGATAACAATCAGCTTTCTTGGATTTATACCACTAAATTTTGCTGCGATTGGGTTTGAGCCAGTAATCCTCAAATCAAAACCTAAAGTTGTCTTCCACACTAACCAGTAGTAAAAAAAACCAATTATTAGTGCGATTACTAAAAATCCATGTAAATCTTGTAGGTCCTCTATGTTAAAAAATTTGTTTAATGAAGGCATTTTTCCTGTGTCAGGTAGTTCCTTCGTTCTTGGTAAATCATAGTTTGAATTTGGTTCATCAAAAATTGTTGTCAAAGAGTAAGCAATAAGTCCGGTACCAATATAATTTAACATAATTGTTGAAATTACTTCATGTATTCCTTTTTCAACTTTTAAATATCCAGCGATTGCAGCCCACAAAGATGATGTAGCCACTGCAGTAAAAATTATAAATAATATATGCAATGGTTTAATGACAGAAAATTGAGCACCAACATATGCAGCAACCAAAGATCCCATTAAGTATTGGCCCTCTACACCAATGTTAAATAGTCCCATTTTGAAACCAACAGCTACAGCTATAGCTGAAATATAAAGCGGAATAGACCTATTTATTATTGATACTATTGATTTACCTCGAATTCCATATTCAAACATTATTCGAAATGTTTCCAGTGGATCTTTGCCAATTACTAGCAATATCAAAGAACTTAGACCAAATGAAATTATTAATGCAACAATTGGTGCGGATAGACTTACTAGTCTGAATTTCATCTTCATTTTTTTAATCCAGTCATATAACCACCTAGGTCTTCAGGAGTAACATTTTCTGCATTCAATTCCTTAACTAAACGACCCTGATAAAAAACTATAATTCTATCAGATAATCCAATTAGTTCTTCTAAGTCTGCGGAGATTAATAAAACTGAAAGACCTTGATCTCTAGTAGTTCGTAATTTTTCCCAAATCAAAGCCTGTGCACCAATATCAATACCTCTTGTTGGCTGTGAAGCTATCAAAAGACTAGGGTTATCTTCAAGCTCTCTTCCAACAACAAATTTTTGCTGATTACCTCCAGACAAGGCTGTTGCTAGAGTGTTTGTACCCGGTGTTTTTACGTCAAATGAAGAAATTACTTTTTCTGATTCCTGGATTGCATTTTTTGTCTTAACTGTTCCTATGTTGCTTTTGTATTTTTTAATATTTTGCCTGCCAATTATTACATTATTAGTTAAATTCATATCCATAATCATTGCTTGCAACTGTCGATCTTCGGGAATAAAGCTGATTCCGGACTCCAACCTTTCCCTCGTACCTAGTTGTTCAATATCTTCATTCAAAAATATTACTTTGCCTGACTCAACAGGATGAATTCCAATAATTGCTTCGACAACTTCTTTCTGTCCATTTCCCTCTACTCCAGCTATTCCAAGAATTTCAGACTTATGTACATTAAAAGTTATATTGTCAAAGATAGTTCTACCGTCTGAATTGATTGATTTTAAATTTTCAATTTTTAAAATTAAGTCTTCTTCAGTTGAAGTTGTTCGCTCAGGAGGCGTCGGAAGACTTTTGCCTATCATCATTTCGGCTAGTTGAATTTTGCTTACATTTTTATTTATTAAGGTATCCATCATTTTTCCTGCTCTCATTACAGATATTTCATCAGCAATCTCTAAAACCTCATCTAATTTATGTGATATAAATAAAACTGTTACACCATTATTTTTTAAATCTTTTAAATTTTTAAATAACTCTTCGACTTCTTGAGGAACTAAAACAGCAGTTGGTTCATCTAAGATTAATATTTTGGCGCCTCTATATAAAACTTTTATAATTTCTACTCTTTGTTTTTCTCCAACACTTAGTTCATCTACATACTGATTTAAATCTATATTCAGAGAATATAGTTCCATTACTTTTTGAATTTCTTTTTTGTAGTTTGATAATTTTATATTTTTTAAAAAAGGTTTGTCGATACCTAAAATTATATTTTCTAAAACAGTTAAATTTTTTGCAAGCATAAAGTGCTGGTGAACCATTCCAATTCCTAAATTTATTGCATCCTTAGGTGAAGTCATATTTGATTTATTTTCAAATATCTCAATACTCCCAGAATCTGGTTTGACCATTCCATACAGAATTTTCATAAGAGTTGATTTTCCTGCACCGTTTTCGCCGACAATTGCATGTATGTTTCCAGATTTAATTTTTACCGTAACATCAGAGTTTGCCAAAACACCTGGATATGTTTTAGTTACATTTTCTATTTTTATTGCTAGATTCATTTTTTTACAAAAAATATCCGTTCCAGAGAAAACTCTGGAACGAATATAAAATTTTCAGACTTTTTTAAGGTCTTGCAGACGGAGGTACAATTTCTCCGCTTATAATTTTTGCTTTGTATTCTTCGATAGTATCTTTAATGTCGTCAATATATCCACCTGAATAAGACAAATATACTCCTTCAGTTGCTAAATTACCAACTAAAGGACCACCAGTAAAGTTGCCCTCTACTGTTGCTTTTGCAGCATTGTAGATAGCTACGTCAGCTGCTTTAACCATTGAAGATAAGATGTATTCTTGCAATTCTGGAAGTGGATTACCTACTTGGTAATATTGATCAAAGTCTACACCAATTCCCCACACTTTTGATCCAGTTGCTTCAGATACTTCTTTAGCTGCTTCGAACATTCCTGTACCAGTTCCACCGGCGGCATGATAAATTATATCTGCTCCAGCTTCATACTGCGCAAGGGCAATTTCCTTACCTTTGACGGGATCATTAAATCCTGAAAAGTCTGGAGGCACGCTTGCGTATCCAATTTGAACTGTAATATCAGGATTAATAGCGGCAACACCAGCAAGAAAACCTTGCTCAAATTCATGAATTAATGGAAAATCAACCCCACCAATGAATCCAACATTATTAGTTTTTGTTTTTAGTGCTGCTGCAACGCCTGCAAGGAAAGATCCTTCAGCATGCTGAAATAACATTCCTCTAACGTTACCTGCCTCTGAAACACCATCTGTTATTGCAAAGTTTATATCTGGATACATAGGCGCTACTTCATTCATTGCCGCATCAAATAAGAAACCATTTCCAACTATCAAATCGTTTCCAGCTTCTGCGCAAAGTTCTAGAAGTTCGCCTCTATTTTCACCACCACCCTCTGGCTCTAGGAAGGTTCCTTCCATGCCAAAATCAGCAATCGCTTTTTGGTATCCTGAATATGCTAAGTCATTAAATGCCAAATCTCCAAGACCACCAATGTCTAATACAAGACAAATGCTTGCAGGGTCAGCTTCTGGTTCAGCTGGAGCAGTTGTCGTAGCAGGTGCATCCAGCGTTTCAACTGGCTCCTCTACTGCAACATCCTCAACCGCATCATCAGATCCGCCTCCACAAGAAACTATAAATAAACTAAATACCATAAAAAGTATTAGCCATTTCGACTTCATTCGAGTCACTTTTTACTCCTTGTCCAACTAGTTGAAGGTATACAAAATACCTATACGAGATACATAGTAGACAAAAATTTTGGGTTAAGCCCTGTTCTTGACTAAGTTTTTTGGTTCAAGTTGACAAATAAGTAAGCTTGTTTTGTTGAATAATTAAGATTCAGAATCTACAAAATCTACTGGAGGTTCATCTGGTGCTTCAACCGGTTCAAACTCAAGACTATTATTTTCGCTATTAAGAGAAACGATAATTGTAGAACCTGCTTTATATTTACCCATTAAAAGCTCTTCAGATAAAGGATCTTCTAATAAGCGTTGGATAGACCTTCTTAACGGTCTAGCACCAAATTCTTTATCATAACCTTCTGTAGCTAAATATGTTTTTGCTTCTTCAGAAAGAACAATCTCTAGGTCAGAATTTTTTAGTTGGTCATGAACTCTGTCAAGCATCAAGTCAACGATTTCTTTTACTTCATCTAAAGTAAGTTCATGGAACACAATTGTTTCATCAATTCTATTTAAGAACTCCGGCTTAAAATATCTTTTTAATTCTTCGCCAACTTTAGATTTCATTTTTTCATAATTGTCAATTTCCGAAAGACTACTAAAGCCAACATTCTTTGATATGTCTTTAGTTCCAAGATTAGAAGTCATGATTATTATTGTATTTTTGAAATCAACCGTTCTTCCTTGGGCATCTGTAAGTCTTCCATCTTCAAGAATTTGAAGAAGGGTATTAAATACATCTGGATGCGCTTTTTCAACTTCATCAAGAAGAACAATACTAAAAGGTTTTCTTCTTACTGCTTCTGTTAGTTGTCCGCCTTCATCATAACCAACATAACCTGGAGGAGAACCAATTAGTCTACTGACAGTATGTTTTTCCATATATTCTGACATATCAATTTGAATTAATGATTCTTCATCTCCAAATAAAAACTCTGCTAAAGCTTTTGCAGTCTCTGTTTTACCAACACCAGAAGGACCTAGAAATATAAATGAACCAGATGGTCGTTTTGGGTCTTTTAATCCTGATCTTGTTCTTCTAATTGCTTTAGAAACTGCTGAAATAGCTTCATCTTGGCCAATAATTCTCTTATGAAGTTCATTTTCCATTTCAAGCAATCTAGCTGTTTCTTCTTGTGTGAGTCTGTGTACCGGAATACCAGTCCACTGTGCTAAAACTTCGGCAATTTCTTCTTCATCAATAACCATTTCAATTTGTGAAACATCACTTGGATTGCTACCAGTAACTTCGTCTAGCAGAAGTTTTTCTTGATCTCTGAGTTGTGCTGCTTTTTCATATAATTGTGATTGAACGGCATCAATTTTTTGCTCTCTCAGGTTTTTGAGTTTATCTGCTATTTCTTGTTTTTCTGGTTCTAAGGGCTTTTTATAAACTCTCATTCGACTTCCAGCTTCGTCAATCAAATCTATTGCCTTATCAGGTAAAAATCTATCAGATATGTATCTATCAGCCATATTTACAGCTGAAGCTATAGCTTGGTCAGTAAACCTCACACCGTGATGTACTTCATACCTATCTTTAAGCCCATCAAGAATTTCAATTGCATCTGATAATTTTGGTTCATCTACTTGGACAGATTGAAATCTTCTCTCCAAAGCAGCATCTTTTTCAAAATGTTTTCTGAATTCTTCAAGTGTAGTAGCACCAATTGTTTGCAACTCTCCCCTAGCCAACATTGGTTTCAATATTGATGCTGCATCAATTGCACCTTCTGCAGCTCCAGCACCAACAAGAGTATGAATTTCATCGATAAATAGAACTATGTCACCTCTTGTTTTAATTTCTTTCAAGACTTTTTTAAGTCTTTCTTCAAAATCTCCTCTATATCTAGATCCAGCTACTAAAGCTGAAAGGTCTAGTGTATAAATTTGCTTCCCTTCAAGAGTTACAGGTACATCCCCTGAAATAATTTTTTGAGCTAAGCCTTCAACTATTGCAGTTTTTCCTACTCCAGGCTCACCAATTAAAACAGGATTATTTTTTGTTCTACGTGAAAGAATTTGCATTACTCTTTCAATTTCTGTTGTACGTCCAATAACAGGATCTAATTTCCCTTCCTTTGCCATTCTTGTCAAATTTCTCCCGAATTGATCTAAAATTGCAGAACCAGTATTTGATCCAGGTCTTTCTCTTCCACCAGTTGATGCGGATTGTTGTTTTTTACTTTCACCAGATGAAGAAATTAACTTAATTACAGTTTGCCTTACTTGTGAAAGTTCAGCACCAAGCTTTTTAAGTACCTGCGCAGCAACGCCTTCTCCTTCTCTAATAAGACCTAACAAAATGTGTTCTGTGCCTATGTAGTTATGACCTAATTGTAAGGCTTCGCGTAATGAGAGTTCTAAAACTTTTTTTGCACGAGGTGTGAATGGAATATGTCCACTTGGAGATTGCTGGCCTTCACCAATTATTTCCACAACTTCTGATCTAACGCTATCTATATTTATATTAAGTTCATCCAGAGCCTTTGCGGCATGTCCTTCACCTTCTTGAATTAGGCCAAGAAGAATGTGCTCAGTTCCAATATAATTGTGGTTTAGCCTTCTTGCTTCTTCTTGTGCAAGTACAACAACTCTCCTAGCTCGATCTGTAAATCTTTCAAACATATGTTTATATTAATAACTATTCGTTTTTACAATGAAATGAAAATTACAAGTATTTATACATTTAACGTATTCTTGAACTATGGAGAGTAAAGAAATACAAAAAATCATTCCATTTGAAGATTTGTGGGAAAATTTAGAAAAATTAGAACAAAGATTAATCAATGTTTCTAGTTCAAATAATGAATACCTCTCTTCTATCTCACAATATTTGATAAAAGCTGGAGGAAAAAGATTTAGACCTATTATTTCATTGCTTGCTGGTAAATTTGGAGATGATAAAAATTATATTAACAAAATTATAGATGCGGGAGTTGCAGTTGAGTTAATTCATATCGGAAGCCTCTATCATGATGATGTAATGGACAATGCTACAACAAGAAGGGGTGTAGAAAGTTCAAATTCAAAGTGGAATTCTAATTTATCTATATTAGCTGGAGACTATCTCTTAGCAAGATCATCTGAGTTGGCTGCCGAAAATCTGGGTCTAGAGTCTGTAAAATTACTAGCATCAACTTATGCGGAACTAGTAGAAGGTCAAACTAGAGAACTTAATCTTGCTTTCAACTTAGATCATGGAGTGGAAGATTACTTAAAAGTAATCGAGGGAAAAACAGCAAGTCTAATTAGAACAAGTGCGAGGCTTGGTGCAATTGCGGGTAATGCAGAGACTGAGATTATTGATGCTTTGAGTAAGTGGGGTTGGAACTGTGGAATAATATTTCAAATATCTGACGATATTTTAGATTTGACTTCGGATGAAAAAACTCTTGGAAAACCATCTGGAAATGATATTTTAGAGGGGACATATACACTACCAGTTTTAATCGCACTGGATATAAATCGTGGAAAATATGAAGAAATTTTAAAATCAATACAACAGGAAGAAATTGAAATAAATTCTGTAATTAACGAATTTACAACTAATGAAATAATTAGTAATTCTAAGGATGTAATTAATAACTATTTCAATAAAAGTATCAAATCAATTATTGGATTAAAAAACCATTCGTTGTTCCCTGTTTTGGAGAATATAAACAATTATTTAATTAACAGGACTAATTAATTCTCTGGTTTTAAATGAGGGAATGCGATTACCTCTCTTATTGAATCATTATTTGTAATCATCATTACAAACCTGTCAACACCAAAACCCAATCCTCCAGTCGGGGGAAGTCCAAACTCTAAAGCTTCAATGTAATCATTATCTTCGACATGAGCTTCTTCATCACCTGCAGCTTTTTTTTCTGCTTGGCTTTTCAATCTGTTCTCTTGCTCAGCAGGATCAATCAACTCTGAGAAGCCATTTGCCAATTCACTACCAAATGCAAACAGCTCAAATCTCTCAGTAATACCTTGTTTCTCTGAACTTTCTCTTGCAAAAGGAGATACTTCTTTGGGGTAATCAGTAACAAATATCGGGTCAACAATATCATTTTCAATATAATTTTCAAAAATATCAAACACAAGCTCTCCTATTGTGTTTGATTCAGATTTAATTTCATATTCTGAAAATAACAAGGCCTTAACCTCCTCAAGGTTTGAATTATATAGTATGTTTATTTCGAATTTTTCATTGACCAATTCAAACATACTTTTTCTACTCCAAGGGAAACTAAAATCAGCAACTTTATCATTGAATTCCACACTTTTATCTACTTTTAAATTTTCAAGCACATATTTACACATATTTTCAACCATATCCATAACTCCATTAACATCTGTATATGCTTCATAACTTTCCATCATTGTGAATTCTGGTGAATGAGTTTGGTCTACTCCCTCATTTCGAAATACTTTTCCGAGTTCAAAAACTTTTTCAAAACCTCCAATTATTAATCTTTTGAGGTATAGCTCAGGTGCAATTCGTAGGTACATATCTATATTCATTGCATTGTGATAAGTTGTAAAAGGTTTTGCAATTGCCCCACCAGCTTTTGGCTGAAGTGTTGGTGTTTCAACTTCAATAAAACCCTCAGATATCATGAATTCTCTAATTAGTTTTAAAATGTTGAATCTTGTTGAAATTGTATTCTTCGCATCTTCATTTACAACGAAGTCTAAATATCTTTGTCTAAATCTAGTTTCTTTATCTTT
>MDTD01128992.1_pt1 | contig 12332 bp, 14 predicted proteins | sample 811221 | NCBI WGS metagenome assembly MDTD01 (sample SAMN05326646, study PRJNA326480) | marine metagenome | isolation source: seawater | place: Pacific Ocean: South West | collected 2011 | reverse complement strand
TTCTATTTCTAATAATTACTTTTTTAACCTTTTTTAGTCTAATTTTTTTATTTAAAGATTGTCTAACTATTTCTACTTCTGGTAATTCTGGCATTTAACACTATATTGATTATATAAAACATTATATGCAACAATATCTTCAAAATAAAAAAGGTCTAGTTCAAAGCGTATTTGATCAGGTTTATGACAAATATGATCTTATGAATGATTTTATGTCTCTAGGAGTTCATAGAATTTGGAAACAAAATTTAATAAATATTATGAATCCAACATTAAGAAGTAATCTAATTGATGTGGCCTGTGGGACAGGGGATATAGGAAAATTATTTTTAGATAACACAAATGTTGACTGTGAAATCTCATGCGTAGACCCAAATAAAGGCATGATATCAAAAGCAAGGGATAAATTAAAGAAATACAAAAATATTCAATGGATAACCGCTCCAGCAGAAAGTTTACCTATACCAGATAACTCATTCGATTATTACACTATTAGTTTTGGGCTACGCAATACAAAAGATATTAATAAATCTTTATCAGAGGCTTATAGGGTATTAAAACCAGGTGGAAGATTTTTATGTTTAGAATTTTCAAAAATACAAAATTCGAATTTAGATTTTATATACAAGAATTACTCAAAATTAATCCCATTAATAGGAAATTTAGTAGTGGGAGAAAAGGAGCCTTATGAATATTTAGTCGAAAGTATTAAAAACTTCGTTAACCAAGAAGAATTAATTTTTATGATGAAAAGCAATAACTTCAAAAATTGTTGGTACCGGAATTTATCTGGAGGTATTGTAGCTATTCATAGTGGTTGGAAATACTAATGATAAAAAAACTATTTACTTTATTTAAACTAGGAAGAAAAGTAGCTAAATCAGATATACTAAAAATTATATCCAAATTTCAAGAACCTCCCATTGGTATAAAGATTTTATTTACAATATTAGCTTTTTCCTTTAAGTCGAAAAAAAAAACAAATTTAGATGAAGATGAAGGTGTTAGATTATCTAATACACTAGAGTCAATGGGAACGACCTTCATTAAACTTGGTCAATTTCTAGCAACAAGACCTGATATAATAGGTGAAGAATTATCCAAAAAACTTGAAAACTTACAAGATAAACTTCCTCCTTTTTCAATTCATCAAGCTAAAGACATAATAAAAAAAGATCTAGGTGAAGATAATTTTAATTCTATTATTGAACTTAGTGATCCTGTCGCTGCTGCATCGATAGCACAAGTCCATAAAGCTAAAATTAATGACAATGGAACAATAAAAGATGTTGCTATCAAAATATTAAGACCAGATATAAAAAAAATTTTTAATGACGAAATTGATGCAATGATGTTATTTGCATTTTTGATTGAGTCGATAATTAAAAAAACTAAAAGATTAAAACTTGTTGAAGTAGTTTTTTTGCTCAAAGAAATTACAAATTTGGAAATGGATTTAAGATTTGAGGCTGCTGCAGCTAATGAATACTCTGAAAATACAAAAAATGATGTGGGTTTTAAAGTTCCTCAAATTTATTGGAACTACACAAGTGAGAGTGTAATGACCCTAGATTGGGTTGATGGTGTTTCGATTAGAGAGACTGAAGAACTTAAAAAACGAAACGTCGATACTAAAAAAATAGCTGAGGATATTATACAAAATTTTTTAAGGCATGCTGTAAGAGATGGATTTTTTCATGCAGATATGCATCAAGGAAATATCTTTATAGATAACAGTGGACAAATTGTACCTATAGACTTTGGTATCATGGGAAGATTAGATAAATTAAGCAAAAGATTTTTAGCTGAAATATTATTTGGATTTATTCAGAGGGACTATAAAAAAGTGGCTGAGGTTCATCTAGTGGCTGGATTAGTTCCAAAAGATGTTCCAATAGATGACCTAGCTCAAGCCTTGAGGTCAATTGGTGAGCCTATATTTGGACAAGCAGTAAAAGATATATCTGGTGGAAAACTTTTGAAGCAATTATTTGATGTTACTGAGAAATTTAACATGCAAACACAGCCACAATTATTAATGTTACAAAAAACAATGGTTGTTGTTGAGGGGGTGGCAAGAAAACTCCATCCTGAGACAAATATATGGACCACGTCAAAGCCTGTTTTAGAAAATTGGCTAAAAGAAACCAAAGATCCATTAAATACAATTAGCAAAACACTTGAAGATACCTCAGAAGTTATAAAACGTTTACCTGAATTTCCAAAAATTATGGATAAAGCAAATCAGGCTCTTACATATCTAGCAAGTGGACAAATACCACAAAATACAAACTCCTATACAGCTTTAAATACTAAAAAGTCTGAAATGATCGCTTTTAGAAATCAATCTGTTATAGGAATATTAGTTGTTGTAATTTTAGGTCTATTAGTATTTTAATTCAACCAATGAAAAACTTAAAAAATAAGAAAATACTTCTAATTATTTGCGGTGGAATAGCTGCATATAAAAGTCTTGAAATAATCAGAATTTTAAAAAAAAATGGTTGTGAGATTAAAACAATCTTAACAAAAAGTGCAAAGAAGTTTGTAACACCTTTATCAGTTTCATCATTATCTCAGAACAAAATTTATGATGATCTTTTCAGTGTAGAAAATGAGAGTGAAATGGATCATATATCTTTATCTAGATGGGCGGATCTAATTTTAATTGCACCAGCAACAGCGAACACAATTGCGAAAATCTCAAAAGGTTTTTCTGAAGATTTAGCATCAACTGTCGTATTAGCTTCAAATAAACCTATTTTTTTAGCTCCAGCAATGAATGTAAGAATGTGGAATCATCCCTCTACTCAAGAAAATTTGAGAATCTTAAAAGGTTATTCTTATAAAATTATAGGTCCAGAAATTGGGGATATGGCTTGTGGTGAATATGGAGAAGGGAAAATGACTGAACCAGTGAATATCACAAGTTATGTTAACAATTATTTTTCAGATATAAACGAAAATAAAAAATTAAAAGCTCTCGTTACTGCGGGCCCGACGTATGAATATATAGATCCAGTAAGATTTATTTCAAATAAGTCTAGCGGCAAACAAGGATTCGAAATAGCTAAATCATTAGCTCTTAATGGTTTTGAAACAACTTTAATATCAGGTCCAACAAATCTTAAAGTTATCAATGAAGTAAATCTTATTGAGGTTGAAACTGCAGAACAGATGTTTAAAGAAACTCAAAAAAATCTACCTGTTGATGTTGCAATATTTGCTGCTGCTGTTGGAGATTTTAGAATTTCTAAAAAAAGCCAGATTAAGATTAAAAAGAGAGAAGACCTATCAATTGGATTGGAAAAAAATGTAGATATTTTAAATTATGTTTCTAATCATAACTCAATGAGACCGAAATTAGTAGTAGGTTTTGCAGCCGAGAGTGATAATTTAGAAACAAATGCAATTAACAAATTGAGAAATAAAAACTGTGATATGATTATAGCTAATGATATTTCTAATCCAAACATTGGATTTAATTCTGATTTTAACGAGGTGACTATTTATTACAGAGATAATAGAAAAGAAAAATTACCGTTTAATACTAAATCGATAATATCAGAGGAAATTATTAAAAAAGTTAGCAGTCAACTAAACTAATGGCCAAAGTATTAGTTAAAAAATTATTTCCTGAAGTCGAATTACCCTCATATAAAACATCAGGAGCTTCAGGAATGGATCTTATGGCTTTCATTAAATCAACAGTTATAGTTAAACCAAAAACATCATCTTTAATTCCAACTGGTTTGTCTTTGGCATTTTCTGGTGATTATGAAATACAAATAAGACCGAGATCTGGATTAGCTGCAAAAAAAAATATTAGTGTTTTAAATACTCCTGGTACGATAGACAGTGATTATAGAGGAGAAATAAAAGTAATAATTTATAATCATGGTAATGAGGATTTTATAATCAATAATAAAGACCGAATTGCTCAAATGATTTTAACACCTGTTATCAAAATGGAACTTCAAGAGACTACGGATTTACCTGACACCATAAGGGGCGAGGGTGGTTTTGGCTCAACAGGTAAATGAAAAATATTCTGAATAAAAAAGAAATTAAAAAATTTTCAAAACAAATTATTCTAAAAAATATAGGCACATCTGGACAAAAAAAAATTAAACACGCTAAAGTTTTAGTGATTGGTGCTGGAGGTCTTGGATCTTCGGTAGCTGAATTCCTTACTAGAGCTGGAATTGGTACTTTAGGTATCTTAGATTTTGATGTTGTTAATATATCAAATATACACAGACAAAGTCTTTATGATGTAAAAGATATTAAAAAATCAAAAGTCAAGTGTGCAAAGTATAAATTGAAGAAAATTAACCCAAACACAATTATAAAAATATACAATTTAAAAATTAATCATCAGAATGCTAACAAATTAATCAAACAATACGATTTTATAGTTGACGGAAGTGATAATTTTGAAACTAAATATCTAATTAATGATAATTCTCTTAAATTAAAAAAATTTCTAGTAGTTGGAGCAATAAATAAATTTGATGGTCACATATTTACTTATAATTTTAAGGATAAAAAAGGATCTTGTCTTCGATGTTTTTTTCAAGAGGAAAAGATATCGGATGATATTTTAAATTGTGAATATGATGGGGTACTAGGTACAGTGGCTGGTATAGTCGGAACCATACAAGCTAACGAAGTTTTAAAACAAATATTGAATATTGGAAAAAATCTAAATAATGAAATGCTTATTTTAGATCTGTTAAATCTTAATTTTAGAAAAGTTAAAATAAAAAAACAAAAAACATGTTTGTGTACAAAAAAAACCCATTAATTTACATAGTTTTATTATTTTTATTTTTAACGGCTTCAGCTGAATCAGAGGAAAAATTTCTCTCTCTTAAAAAAGATAAAGTTAATGTAAGATATGGGCCTAGCTTCGATTTTCCAATAAAATACATATATGAGAAAAAAAATCTTCCAATTAAACAAATAGATAAGAAAGATAATTTTAGAAGAATTATTGATCATAAAATGAATAGTGGTTGGATACATGTTTCACAATTAAAGAAAGTTAATTCAGTCATAGCAATAAAAAATAAGATATTGTTTAAAAAACCCTCAATATTCTCTGAGCCAATCGCTAAAATAATGAAAGGAAGATTATTAATTATTAAAAAATGTAAAGAAAATTGGTGCAAAGTTTATTCAGGTAAACACCAGGGGTGGGTAAACAATAAAAATCTTTGGGGAAAGATTTAATTATATCTTAATACCTGTTTATTTCTGTTGCGAACAAATATCTTTAATTACTGGTGTGTTAGCGCAATCAATACACTTTGTTTTTTGGACAATACAACCATCATCAAGAACTTCAACGTCTACAATTTTATTACATTTTGAGCATGTTGAAGAAATTGTTAAACCGCATTTTTTACAATTATAATTTTCAGTTTGCATAATGTCTAAGTTAGTTATGTAAAAAAAACATACAAGAAAAAACTTTGATAATAGTTATCATTCACAAATATTATTTGCGAATAATTATTATTATCAATTTTTTTCCAATAAAGTTGAATAAACTTCTAAAATGAATTTTTTTTATTTTGATCTACTTGCCCACCATTTATCTAAAATAAAGTACCATATTGCATTTGCTAAAGGTTCAACAATTGCATCTGTTAAAGCTATTAAAAAAGATACATTAGCGATCATCATTAAAACAGTTATAGCAATAATGAAATGACCAATAGTATAGACAATAGTTCTTAAGATTGAACCTTTGTTATTTTTATATATATTTCCTGCAGCGGTGAAAATACCGTTAGTTAATTCCATTACTTCTCAAAAGGGCTTTGAAGAACACATGCTACTAAATGTATTCTAGCTTGCTCTCCTCCGTTAAAAAAATTGTGATATTTTGTATTATTTGTTATCCATACTTTTCCATCAGCAGGAAGATGTTTTGCAACATTTTCTATGACCATTGAGCATCCCTTATTAGTTATTATAGGAACATGTAGTCTACATTCTGGATCTTTGTGCCAACTCAAAGTGGATCTTGGTTCTTTTAATAAAAGTCTCACTCTACCTAATTTAAATCTTTCGCTTAATCTCTCATAAACTTCTTTGAAATAAGTTTTTTCAAATTCAGGAACCAACTGAGTATATTTTGACTCGTCTATGTCTATATCTCTTGAAACTTCTTTTCCAGTCTCATCTGCGATAGTCCAATATTTTCCTCTAATATTATTTCCCTCTATAGAATTACTATTATTAGGAATTTGGTTTACTGGTATTGCTCCGAAATGAGTAACTCCAGGAGAATTAAATCTTTTACTTTTCAAGATTATTTTTAAATCTTCCCTTAATTTTGAAATATCAAATTTCAATTCTGGGACTTCATAAAAATCCTCAAAACTTACTGTTGCCATAGTTTATCTTTCTAATTAAATGTCACTAGTTTAGCTTCAAATCAAATCTATCCGCATTCATAACTTTGACCCATGCGGCAACAAAATCTTTAATAAACTTATCTAAAGAATCATTACAAGCATAAACCTCAGCCAAAGCTCTCAATTGAGAATTCGAGCCAAAAATGAGATCTACTCTAGTAGCTTTCCATTTTGTTTTTTTTGTTTTTCGATCAGTACCAACAAATATTTTCTCAGATTTGTCAATTTCTTTCCAAGTTGTACTCATGTCTAACAAATTTTTGAAATAATCATTTGTAAGAACCCCTGGTGTTTTTGTAAAAATACCAAATTTAGAATTATCATAATTTGTGTCAAGAACTCTCATTCCGCCAATTAGAACCGTCATCTCTGGAGCTGATAAACCCATTAGCTGGGATTTATCAATCAGTTTTTCTTCCGATGAGACTTTAGTCTCTTCTTTATTTTGATAATTTCTAAAACCGTCTGCTTGTGGCTCTAATAAACTAAAAGAGTGAGTGTCTGTTTGATCCTGTCTTGCGTCACCTCTACCTGGAGAAAATGGAACTTTAATATTGTATCCAGCTTTTTTCGCAGCCATTTCTATTCCTACACCTCCAGCTAAAACAATCAAATCTGCCATTGAAACACTTTTATTTTTAGTATCAAATTTTTCCTTAATTTTCTTCAAAGCGCTGATTATTTTTGATAATCTTGCAGGATTGTTTACTTTCCAATTTTTTTGAGGCTCTAACATAATTCTTGCACCATTTGCGCCACCTCGTTTATCAGAACCTCTAAAAGTAGAAGCAGAAGCCCAAGCTGTAGAAACTAATTCGGATATCTTAATCTTCGATTTTGAAATTTTAGATTTTAATTCGTTAATATCTTTTGACTTAAGTTTATATTTGGGTTTATCAATTGGATCTTGCCAAATTAGTTCCTCCTTTGGAACTTCGTCTCCAAGATAACATAGCTTGGGACCCATATCCCTGTGAGTTAATTTAAACCAAGCTCTTGCAAATGCATCATGAAACTCCTCTGGATTCTCATGAAAATGTTTTGTTATTGGTCCATAACTTGGGTCGACTTTTAGTGAAATATCTGTAGTTTGCATCATTGGCGGATGAAAAACATTTTTTTTGTGCGCATCAGGAACCATTTTTATTTCTTGTCCGTTTTTTTTTGGTGTCCATTGATGAGCTCCGGCTGGACTTTTAGTTAATTCCCATTCGTGACCATATAAACAATCTAGATAACCCATATCCCATCTTATTGGGTTTTGTGTCCATGCACCTTCTATACCACTGCTTATAGTATCAACTCCTTTTCCTGATTTATAAGAACTATTCCATCCAGTAGCTTGATCTTGTATTTTTGAAGCTTCAGGGTCAGGTCCTTTGTGTGATTCTTCTGCTGCACCATGTGACTTTCCAAATGTATGACCACCAGCAACTAATGCTGCGGTTTCGTAGTCATTCATTGCCATTCTGCCAAAAGTTTCTCTGATATCATGAGCAGCTAAAATAGGATCTGGATTTGCATCTGGACCTTGGGGATTTACGTAAATCAATCCCATGTGTGAGGCTCCCAAAGGATTTTCTAAATCTCTTTTTCCACTATATCTTTTTACATCTAACATCTCTTTTTCAGATCCCCAATAAATATCATCTTCTGGTTCCCAAATATCTTCTCTACCAGCACCAAAACCAAATGTTTTAAAACCCATAGATTCTAAAGCAACATTACCAACTAAAATAAAAAGATCAGCCCAGGATATTTTTTTTCCATATTTTTGCTTAATAGGCCACAAAAGTAATCTTGCTTTATCTAAATTAACATTATCAGGCCAAGAATTAAGGGGTGCAAATCTTTGGTTACCTGTTCCAGCTCCTCCTCTTCCGTCACCAGTTCTATAAGTACCAGCAGCATGCCATGATAGTCTAATAAACAATGGACCGTAATGACCATAATCTGCGGGCCACCAGTCTTGAGAGTTTGTCATTAATTTTTTTAAATCTTTCTTTAGAGCTTTAAAGTTTAATTTTTTGAATTCTTTGGAATATTTGAATTTTTTATCCATTGGATTTGTTAAATTAGAGTGTTGAGAAAGAATTTTAAGATTCAAGCTATTAGGCCAGAAATCTCTATTTGTTTGACCTCTTCCAGCAGAAAATTTTGCTGGAGTTCCTGCGCCCGTAAAAGGGCATTTGCTTAACTCTTTATTTTTAAAACTTTCGGTGCTCATATGTTCCCCAATGAAATTGTGTGTTACTGTAACTAGTTTATAATGATTCTAAAGTGGTGTCAATTATATAAAACTATAATAAATTTTTTTTTGGATTAATCTTCAAGTTTAACGAGAACCTCGACTGATTTTATTTTTTTTCCATTTATTTTTTTTAAAATATTAATAGGCCCAACATCAGAATTTTCTAGATCTATCAACTTTTTCTCATTCAAGTCATAAAAATGATGATGTTCAGAAATATTTGTATCAAAATATGTTTGATTAGAATTTAATGGTATACGTTTTAAATATCCTTTTTTTTCAAAAGCATGAACAGTATTATAAACGGTTGCCAGAGATATTTTATTATTTAATAATTTTTTAATTCTTATAACTAGATCATTTATTGTAAAATGAAATGTTTTCTCGGTATTAAACAGAACTTCGCAAATCTGAAGCCTTTGTTTTGTAGGTCTCAGACCTGAATTACGTAGTTTTTCAATATATTTCACAAATAATTTTAATTGTTAATTATAATTGTTCTAAACTAGTATTAAAAGTATACTATAAATATTCGAAATCAAGTAAATAAAGATACACAATTTTATTTTATGAGAAAAAATTCATATTCCTATGATGAACTAATTAATTGTGGTAATGGCCAATTATTTGGTCCTGGTAACGCTAAATTACCTCTTCCACCTATGCTTATGTTTGATAGAATTACTGAAATTAATGATAGTAATGGAGCCTTTAAAAAAGGTTCATTAAAAGCTGAACTGGACATTAAAAAAGATCTTTGGTTTTTCGATTGTCATTTTAAAGAAGATCCTGTAATGCCTGGTTGTCTAGGACTTGATGCTATGTGGCAGTTAGTTGGGTTTTATCTTGGCTGGATTGGAAATCCTGGAAAAGGGAGAGCTTTAGGAGTTGGAACTGTAAAATTTACTGGAGAAGTTATACAGGATATAAAATTAGTAAAATATGAAATTGATATGAAAAAAATTATGTCTCCTGGAGGTACTACTGTTGGTCTTGCAAATGGTGTGGTTCTGGCAGATGACAAAAAAATTTATTCTGCGGACAGTTTAAAAGTCGGGTTATTTAAGTGATGAGAAGAGTAGTCATAACAGGATTAGGTATTGTTTCTTGTCTTGGAAACAATCAAGAAGAAGTTTATCAGTCATTATTAAACTCAAGGTCGGGAATATCTTACTCTGAGGAATATAAAGACCACAATTTAAAAAGTCACATTCATGGAAAACCTAATATTAAGCTTGAAGATTTTATAGACAGAAAAACAATAAGATTTATGGGTTCAGGTTCAGCCTATAATTATATTGCAATGAAGGAAGCAATTAAAGATTCGGGTTTAGACGAAAAGGACGTGAGCAATGTTAAAACTGGTATTGTTATGGGCTCTGGAGGACCATCTATCGAAAATGTTATTTTAGCAGCAGATAAAACTAGGGCAAAAACACCAAAACTAATGGGACCTTTTATTGTACCAAGAACAATGGCAAGCACTGCTTCAGCTACACTAGCTGTTCCATTTAAGATAAAAGGAACTAACTATACTATGAGCTCAGCTTGTGCCACAAGTGGTCACTGCATTGGGAATTCAATGGAGTTAATTCAAATGGGAAAACAAGATGTTGTTTTTGCAGGTGGAAGTGAGGAATTACACTGGGCAATGACAGCAATGTTTGATGCAATGACAGCTCTATCTTCAAAATATAACACTACACCAGAAAAAGCATCAAGAGCTTATGATAAAACAAGAGATGGTTTTGTAATCGCTGGTGGAGGTGGAGTATTAGTTCTAGAAGAATATGAACATGCAAAAGCAAGAGGTGCAAAAATTTATGCTGAGCTAACTGGATATGGGGCAACATCAGATGGATACGATATGGTTGCACCGTCGGGAGAGGGAGCTGTTAGATGTATGAAAATGGCTCTTGAAACTTCTAAAAATAAAATTGATTATATAAATACTCATGGAACTTCCACTCCTGTAGGTGATATCACAGAGTTAAATGCTATCAAAAAAACCTTTGAAGATGAAATTCCAAAAATAAGTTCAACAAAATCTTTATCGGGCCATCCATTAGGAGCTGCTTCGGTGCATGAAGCTATCTATTGTTTAATAATGATGAAAAATAACTTTATTGCCGGCTCCGCAAATATAAAAGAGATAGATGAAGATGCAAAAAGATTTCCTATAGTTGATAAAACTGAGACAGGGGTAACATTAAATACTGTAATGTCTAATAGCTTTGGATTTGGTGGAACAAACGCAGCATTAATCTTTGAAAAGGTATAATTATGAGCTTAATGAAAGGTAAAAAAGGATTAATTATGGGTGTTGCAAACGATAGATCAATTGCATGGGGTATATCGCAAAAACTTTCAGAAGCAGGAGCAGAACTTGCTTTTACTTATTTAGGAGACGCCCTCAAAAAAAGAGTAATTCCTTTAGCAGAAAAATTAAACTCAAAACTTACATTCAGTTGCGATGTTGAAAAAAAAGAAGATATTGTAAAGTTGTTTGATAACATCAAATCTGAATGGGGTGAAATTGACTTTGTAGTTCATGCGGTAGCATTCTCTGATAAGTCAGAATTATCAGGTGAATATTTAAATACAACAAGAGAAAACTTCTTGAGAAGTATGTTAATTTCATGTTTCTCATTTACTGAGATTGCAAAAGAATCATCTAGAATAATTAAAAATGGTGGCAGTATGTTAACTTTAACTTATGAATCTAATAAAGCTATCCCTAATTACAATGTAATGGGTGTTTGTAAATCAGCTCTAGAAGCTAGTGTAAAATATTTGGCTAGGGATTTAGGTAACAAACAAATAAGAGTTAATGCAATAAGTGCTGGGCCAATTAAAACTTTGGCAGCTTCTGCTATTGGAGATGCTAAATTTTTATATAAATGGAATGAAGATCATTCTTTTCTAAAAAAAAATGTGGATATTTATGATGTTGGAAACTCAGCGCTATATCTTTTAAGTGAATTAGCAAGTGGTGTTACTGGAGAAATCCATTATGTAGATGCTGGTTATAACAAAGTTGGAATGCCAGATCCAAAAAATATGTCTTAAGAACTAAAGTATGGAATTTATTATAATATTAGTTTGTATAATTTTTGTAGCATATTACATATTTAGACCCATAACTAAAAAAGAAAAAGATCATTTCAATGATAAAAGTAATTGGAGAGGAGGTTTTTAAATATTTTTTAGCCCGCTTGTTTTATTGATAATTTAACTTTTCCTCTATCAAAACCAATCACTTTTACTTTTACTTCATCTCCCTCTTTTACAACATCAGTGACTTTTGCTACTCTTTTATCAGCCAATTCAGAGATATGAACGAGACCATCTTGTTTACCCAAAAAATTTACAAATGCGCCAAACTCCATAATCTTCATTACTTTACCTGAATAAATTTTATTTAGTTCTGCTTTTGCAGTTATATCTTTGATCATTTGCATAGCTGTATTTCTGGATTCTTCATCAGGAGCGGCAACTGTTACAATTCCTTCATCATTAACATCAACTTTAGCACCTGATTTTTCTACAATTTCTCTAATTGTTGCACCACCTTTTCCAATCACAGCTGCAATATCTTTTTTATCAACATTAATTTTTTCCATTTTCGGAGTATGTTTTCCAACATCAGATCT
>MDTD01149236.1_pt1 | contig 12333 bp, 11 predicted proteins | sample 811221 | NCBI WGS metagenome assembly MDTD01 (sample SAMN05326646, study PRJNA326480) | marine metagenome | isolation source: seawater | place: Pacific Ocean: South West | collected 2011 | reverse complement strand
CAGAAAACATTAGAAATTTATGATGAACTTTTGCAAAAAAGGGCAGGATGATCTGCCAGTATTATTGGATAAATAGCAGGATTTAAGAGAATGCCCACCATTTCACTCCCGGACGGATCCACGCGCCAATATGATGATGCTGTGACCCCAGCTCAGATTGCTAGCGATATTGGACCTGGTCTTTCGAAAGCCGCAATGGCAGCTATCGTCAATGGCACTGAATGGGATTTAAGCAGACCTATTAATGATGACAGCGAATTGTCTCTGATAACAGCTAAAAATACAGATTCTGCGCTGGAACTGGTGCGTCATGACTGTGCACATATCATGGCTGAAGCTGTGCTGGAATTGTATCCTGATGCGCAAGTCACAATAGGTCCGTCTATTGAAAATGGGTTCTACTATGATTTTTATCGTGAACAGCCTTTCACAACTGATGATCTGGCTGCCATCGAGGCCCGGATGCATAACATTGTCGACAGAGATGAGCCTATAGAACGCGGGGTGTGGACCAGAGATGAGGCGATTGCATTTTACCGCGAAAAAGACGAGCCATTTAAAATTGAGCTGGTTGAGGCCATACCTAAAGGTGAAACAGTGTCCTACTACAGGCAAGGTGGGTTCATAGATCTGTGCCGTGGCCCTCACTTGCCCTCAACAGGGCGTTCTGGTCATGCATTCAAATTGATGAAGGTTGCCGGAGCTTACTGGCGGGGAGATTCAAACCGGCCAATGCTACAACGCATCTATGGCACAGCTTGGCTCACAGAAAAAGACCTTGATCAGTATTTGACAATGCTGGAGGAAGCTGAAAAGCGCGACCATCGTAAATTGGGGCGTCAACTTGATTTTTTTCACCTTCAAGAAGAAGCAGCGGGTTCAGTTTTCTGGCATCCAAAAGGATGGACCCTTTATCGTGAGATCGAAATGTATATGCGTAGAAGGCTATCTGATGCGCACTACAGTGAGGTCAAAACGCCTCAGCTTGTTGACCGCAGCCTGTGGGAAGCCTCTGGTCACTGGGATAAATTTGGTGAAAATATGTTTACAGCCGAAACCTCGGAGGACAGAACATTGGCATTAAAGCCGATGAACTGCCCAGGTCATGTCCAGATCTATCGACAGGGTGTGAAATCGTATAGGGATTTGCCGCTCCGTATGGCCGAGTTTGGATCGTGTCATCGGAATGAGCCGTCTGGAGCTTTGCATGGTATTATGCGGGTGCGGGCATTCACTCAGGACGATGCCCATATTTTTTGTACAGAAGAGCAGATTAATTCAGAATCAGTTGAATTTTGTAATTTGCTTCAGGATATTTACAAGGATTTCGGTTTTGAAGATATTCATGTGAAATTTTCAGATCGGCCTGAGGTTCGAGCAGGAGATGATGCCACCTGGGATAAGTCCGAGGCCGCCTTGAGAGATGCGACTAATGCTGCCGGGCTTGAAACGTTGCTGAATCCTGGTGAGGGTGCGTTTTATGGACCAAAACTTGAATTTGTTTTAAGGGACGCAATTGGGCGTGACTGGCAATGTGGAACGCTTCAGGTTGATTTTGTGTTGCCTGAGCGGCTTGACGCAGAATATGTTGCAGAAGATGGTACTCGCCATCGACCTGTGATGCTTCATCGCGCTATCCTAGGGTCACTGGAGCGATGGATAGGTATTCTGATTGAGCAGTATTCAGGCCGAATGCCTGCGTGGTTGTCACCTGTCCAGATAGTTGTCGCTGCAATTACAGATAGCGCACATGATTATGCTAAACAGGTCCACGCTGCAGCCTTGGCAGCAGGAATACGTGCAGAACTGGATAATCGCAATGAGAAAATTGGCTATAAAATTAGAGAGCACTCAACGGCAAAGGTGCCCTTCATATTGGCTGTTGGTGGGCGTGAGGCAGAGGCAGGTACGGTGGCTCTGCGCCGTCTGGGCTCGGACAAGCAGGAAATTATTCAACTTGACGAGGTGATGACCATATTGGCTAATGAGTCATTGCCCCCTGACCAGAGACGCTCAAAAGCTTGAATTTTACTGCAAAACAGACTATTTACATCGACCATGGGTAATCTTCTTTGAATGGTGTTGGTAACGCTCACCCCAAGATTGAGCCAAACGTTTGTAACAGATAACGGAGAGTTTCATAGTACGTCCACGCAACGATACGCCGCCCGCCGCTGACGGTCCGCGTATTAATACAGAGATCCGGTCCGCAACTGTCCGGTGCATCGACCCAGAAGGTGAACAGATGGGGATTTTAACAATCGATGATGCCTTGCTTAAAGCAGATGAATTCGGTCTGGATTTGGTTGAGTTGCAGCCTAATGCGGAACCACCGGTTGTTAAAATTCTAGATTATGGGAAATATAAATACCAAGCGCAGAAGCGTGCTTCAGAGGCTCGTAAAAAGCAAAAAGTTATTGATGTAAAAGAAATTAAGTTGCGTCCCAACATTGATAGTCATGACTATGACGTAAAGATGCGCTCTGTTCGTAAGTTCTTAGAAGCTGGTGATAAGGTAAAAATAACACTGCGGTTCAGAGGGCGTGAAATGGCTCATGTTGAATTGGGCAGTCAGCTTCTAGAGCGTTTGCGCGAAGATATAGTAGAAGACGCAAAAATTGAATCATTGCCAAAAATGGAGGGTCGGCAGATGATAATGGTCCTTGCGCCGAAATAAGAAGTCTTTCTTAACCTTTACTATCGTCTGATATTCAGCTGCTTATCTGGTTGATCTTTAGTTTCAAATTAATTATAACACCGCATCTGCAAGGATAGCTAAATGTCGCAACTGGGCCTGTTTAAGGGCTGCCCAGCCGGCAAAAAATATAAGGAATCCCGGAACTGGTCTGTTCTGGCCCAAACAAAGAAAAGAGGTCAAAATGCCCAAGATGAAAACAAAAAGCGGAGCAAAAAAACGCTTTCGCGTGACAGCTAGTGGCAAGATAATCGGTTCAGCCGCATTTCTGAGCCACAATCTTCGTCGCCGTTCTCAGAAAATGAAACGTCAGGCGCGTGGAACAATGATTCTGCATGACGCAGATGCGCGCATCGTGCGTAAATTTCTGCCTTACGCCTGATAAATAATAAAGGAGAGCGAGTTATGGCAAGAGTAAGCCGTGGTGTGACCGCACATGCCCGTCACAAAAAAGTTTTAAAAGCCGCAAAAGGCTATTATGGTCGGCGTAAGAATACATTTAAAACAGCAAAGCAGGCTGTGGATAAAGCGCGTCAATATGCGTATCGTGACCGGCGTGTGCGCAAGCGTGAATTCCGTGCTTTGTGGATCCAACGAATTAATGCGGCTGCCCGTATTCATGGAATGACCTATTCCGCACTAATGGGTGGATTGGCAAAAGCTGGAGTACAGGTCGACCGTAAGGTGATTGCCGACTTGGCTGTTCATCAGCCTCAGGCTTTTGCCGCTCTAGTGGATCGTTCAAAACAAGCCAGCTAAGGACAGTCCTAAGCCTTCGTTCTATTGTTGGCTGCTGAGAACAGGTAAAGGGCGTAGATGGCTATTTGAATAAAGCAGGCAGGTAATGACAGACACAGGCCCTCTTAAAGCTGACCTTTTAACCGCTATTGCAGCCACAGAAACGCTGGAACAGCTCGAAGAAGTGCGCCTTAAAGCGTTGGGGAAAAAAGGACTTATTTCCACACAGTTAAAAGCGCTGAGAAGCCTCTCACCTGATGCGCGCCGTCAAGCTGGTCAGGCTCTTAATGTTGTAAAAGAAGAAATAGGGGTGGCACTGACTGAAAGGCAAACTGTCTTAAGACGTGCCGAACTTGCGGATAAGCTCGCTAGCGAAACCATTGATGTAACTCTTCCACCACGTGAGACGATAAGCGGGCGGACACACCCTCTTTCCCATACAATCGAAGAAATTTCCGCTATTTTTTCAGATATGGGTTTTTCAATTGCTGAAGGGCCAGATATTGAGACTGATTTTTACAATTTTACAGCACTTAATATTCCGCCGGAACATCCTGCGCGTCAAGAACATGATACGTTCTATTTGAATTCTAATGAGACAGGCGCTCGGCCGGTATTGCGGACGCATACCTCGCCTGTTCAAATCAGAACGATGCTGAACTCGCCGCCACCTATCCGCATTATTGTGCCTGGACGCACATATCGATCTGACCATGATGCCACGCACAGCCCGATGTTTCATCAGTGTGAAGGGCTAGTTATTGGAGAGGGTATTCATATGGGGCATCTGAAAGGTTGCCTAATTGATTTCTGCCGGGCTTTTTTTGGCGTGCAGGATCTACCTGTTCGGTTTCGTCCCAGCTTTTTTCCCTTCACGGAACCGTCTGCCGAGGTAGATATCGGTTGCCGGAGTGTTGATGGCGGCCTTGAAATTGGTGCCGGTGACGACTGGCTTGAAATTTTGGGCTCTGGTATGGTTAATCCAAAGGTGCTTGAAAATTGTGGACTTGATTCAGGTGAGGTTCAAGGCTTTGCTTTTGGCATGGGCGTTGAACGGCTTGCCATGTTGAAATATGGAATTCCTGATTTACGCACATTCTACGAGAGTGATTTACGCTGGCTGAAACATTATGGGTTTATGCCTGTTGATGTGCCTGGCTTGCATACAGGTTTGGGGACAGGAGGAGATTGATGAAATTTACCTTTTCCTGGCTGTGTGATCATCTGGATACAAATAAATCCCTTATGGAGATTTGTGACGCCTTGCCCATGTTGGGGCTAGAGGTTGAAAATTTGCATAATCCGCTTGCCGCCCTTTCTCCATTTCGTATTGTCGAGATTGTTGAAGCCAACCAGCACCCCGATGCAGACCGACTGAAGGTATGCCGTGTGAACACGGGCGAAGGCGAGCTGCAGATTGTGTGTGGTGCGGCAAACGCACGTGCAGGCTTATTGACAGTACTTGCCCCTGTTGGCACTCATGTGCCTGGACCAGACATGGTAATCAAGAAGGGAAAAATTCGCGGGCAGAAATCTGAAGGAATGCTGTGTTCTCTCTCTGAATTAGGAATTGGAGAAGATCATGAGGGTATTATTGAATTACCGCTTGATGCGTCTGTAGGAACAGGTTTTGCAGAGTTTGCCCAAACAGAATATGCAGGGCTTATTGATCCCGTGGTTGAGATTGCGATTACGCCAAACAGAGGTGATTGCCTTGGTGTACGCGGTATTGCCCGTGATTTGGCAGCGGCAGGTTGTGGCACTCTCAAAGATATTGATTTTTCTGCTGAAGAAGGAGAATTTGTCTCATCTCTTACATGGCATATTGATGAAGAAGTTTCATCTCTCGTGCCGTTGATTTCAGGCCGGCTGTTTGAAGGCGTATCAAATGGCAGCTCCCCAGCATGGATGGCACAGCGTCTGACGGCTGTCGGCCAGCGACCGATTTCAGCTCTCGTCGATATTACAAATTATGTGATGATCGATCTAGGTCGCCCATTACATGCTTATGATGCGGATAAGGTGTCAGGTGACAAACTAACACTTCGGTTTGCGCGGGCAGGTGAACAGGTGCTAGCTCTGAACGAGAAGACATACGATTGCAGCTCAGACATGTTGGTGATCAGTGATTCAGATGGGCCTGACGATTTGGCTGGTATCATGGGTGGTGAGCGCACGGGCGTGAGAGATACAACAAGGCGAATGTTCCTTGAAATGGCCATTTTTAACGCGACCAATGTAGCTTCAACAGGGCGCCAGCTGAATATTCATTCAGATGCGCGCTATCGGTTTGAGAGGGGTCTCGATGCGATCTCACCCGTGCAAATGGCGGGGTATATTGCCCGTCTGGTTCAGTCTATATGTGGTGGCCGCTTCAGCCAACTCGTTGTAAATGGCACAGCCGACGTCCAGCCTAAGTTGATCTCTTTCCCGCCTGCTCGCACAAAGGCCCTGACAGGCATTGCCTGCTCTGATGACAGGCAGGAAAAGATTTTAACTGATCTAGGTTTTAGTATCGACAAGCGTCAGTTAGAGAGTTGGCAGGTGGCAGTTCCGTCATGGCGCAATGATATAGATGGCCCGGCTGATCTGGTTGAAGAAGTTATCCGAATCTATGGTTATGATAATCTGGAGATGATTGCTCTTCCGCGCGAACATCACATCGCTCGTCCGGCGTTTTCATCTCTACAGTTACGCCCTGTATTGCTGCGCCGCTTGTTAGCTGGACGTGGTTTGATAGAGGCGGTGACGTTTTCCTTCCTGCGCGCCGAAGAGGCGCGAATGTTTGGCGGGGGTGATGAAGCTCTTGGTCTAGCAAATCCAATCAGCACAGATCTAAACATGATGCGTCCATCCTTACTGCCCAACCTGTTGTCAGCTGCTGGGCGAAATCTGAACCGGGCTGCATCTGATGTAGGGTTGTTCGAAGTTGGCCCTGTGTTTCTAGACCCAACTGAAACAGGTCAAAGAACAGCTATTGGTAGTGTCCGGGTTGGGGCTATGCATGGTAAAGACTGGCAGGATGCTGGCCGCGCTGCTGATTTATTTGATGCAAAATCAGACCTGATGGCTGTGTTGGATTGCACCGGCGTGCGAACGCAAAATCTGATGGTATCGACTGAGGTGCCTGATTGGATGCATCCTGGCCGTTCGGGTCAGTTTATGTTGGGCAAAACTGTAATGGGCTTTTTTGGTGAACTGCACCCGCAGATTTGTGCAAATTATGATGTGCCTGCTGGTGCTGTCGGATTTGAATTATGGCTGGATAATATACCGCTCCCCCGGCAAAAAGGCCCAGCAAAACCATTGCTAAAATTATCCTCATTTCAGCCTGTTACACGTGACTTCGCCTTTATTGTTGATGAGACTGTTCCTGCCCAGTCACTTATTGACGCTGTACGCCGCGCGTCACGAGATTTAGTCACAGACATATCTGTGTTTGATGTTTATCAGGGTAAAGGCATTGAAGACGGGCGTAAATCCGTTGCTCTTGCAGTTACGCTTCAGCCAAAAGATGCCACCTTCAGTGAAGGTGACTTAATTGCTCTTTCAGAGCAAATCACGGCTACGGTTGCTAAAAACTGCGGTGGCGTTTTACGCGGCGTATAACCAACAGATTCGATTTGGCATGACAGCCTATAGCCGATTGACTGCAGACACCAGTGCGTAAAGTGGGGCGAGTGTGATCGATGTATGAATGCCTGCACCATAAACAGAACGCTCATTTTTCCCTGTTTTCAGTTCAACATAAGCAGCCGCTTCTGCCTTGGAAGTTGAAGAACGCGTATTCTGGCCAAAATCAGCAAGTGTAAAATCAATATCAAAATTTTCTCGCAAGGCATTTACCATCGCAGAAATGGGACCGTTCCCAGTTGCAGAAATAGTTTTCTCTTCTTTATTATATTGAATCGTTGCGGTGATACGTTCTTTTTCTGAAGCTAGGGTTGCAGGTTTTGTCTCAACAGAAACCAATTTGAACGGCGCAGTCCTGTCCAGATATTCAGATTGATAAATTGCCCAGATCATGTCAGCTGTGATTTCTTGACCGCTTGTATCCGCCTGCTTTTGCACAATCTGGCTAAATTCTATTTCCATCCCCCGTGGAAGACGGACATTATGTTCAGTTTCCAACAGCCAGGCAGAACCTGCCTTACCTGATTGCGAGTTCACCCGAATAATTGCTTCATAGGTGCAGCCAATGTCAGCTGGATCGATAGGTAAATATGGGACTTCCCATTGAGGAGAGTTGGCGCTCTGTATTGCTTCCATTCCTTTCCGGATAGCATCTTGATGTGAGCCTGAAAACGCTGTATGAACCAGCTGGCCAGCATAAGGGTGTCGCTGATGAACAGGCAGTTGGTTGCAGAATTCTGCTGTTTCCACCAAGCTTGTGATATCAGACATATCAAGCTTCGGGTCAACACCTTGTGTAAACAGGTTCAGCCCCAGCGTAATGATATCGACATTACCTGTGCGCTCACCATTTCCAAATAGCGTACCTTCAACGCGATCGGCGCCAGCCATTAGCCCTAATTCAGTTGCGGCGACACCGCAGCCGCGGTCATTGTGGGGGTGTAATGATAAGACCATGCTGTCACGCCGCGTGAAATGGCGATGCATCCATTCTATCTGATCTGCATAAATGTTTGGTGTGGACATCTCAACGGTTGCTGGCAGGTTTATAATTGTTTTATTTTCGGGTGTAGGGCACCAAACATGCATAACTGATTCACAGACATCTAATGCATAATCGAGTTCGGTGCCTGTAAAGCTTTCTGGTGAATATTGTAGCCGCAGATTAGTATCAGAACTCAGCTTGCTGATACGGTCAGCAACCATTTTTGCTCCGTCTATTGCGATTTGTTTCACGCCATCACGGTCAGATTTAAACACTACTCGCCGCTGAAGGGTAGAAGTTGAATTATAGAGATGCAGGATTGCACTTGGCGCACCTTGCAAAGATTCAATCGTTCTATCTATAAGATGTTCTCTGGCTTGTGTGAGAACTTGTATTGTTACATCCGCAGGAATGTGACCTCCGTTAATTAATTCTCGCAAGAAGTTAAAATCTGTATCGGAGGCTGAAGGGAATCCGACTTCAATTTCCTTGAAACCCATGCCAACTAGCGTTTTGAACATGCGCATTTTACGCAGGCTATCCATTGGTTCGATTAAAGCCTGATTGCCATCACGTAAATCTACGGAGCACCATATAGGTGCAGTGGCAATCACCTGGCTTGGCCACTGTCTGTCAGGCAAATCGACAGGCGTGTAAGCACTGTATTTTGCAGGATTCATTCTAGTCATGTCAGGTCCAGACTTTGAGGCTTCATATTTGTGTGATGTTGTACCATGAACGGTTAATGGGTCAAGGGTATGCCGATTTGTGCCACATTTCCAATTTAAACAGTTAAAGCGCGGAAAACCATGCTGGTTCAGCTGGAAAGCCGGTCCGAATTGCGTTAAATAACAGCTCATGACAGAAATAGCAAAAATAAGAAATTTTTCTATAGTGGCCCATATAGATCATGGTAAGTCAACTCTAGCTGACAGGTTAATCCAGTTTTGTGGTGGCCTGAGTGAACGTGAGATGTCCGAGCAGGTTCTCGATAATATGGACATAGAACGTGAACGCGGTATTACAATAAAGGCCCAGACGGTGCGCTTGTCCTATACCGCAAAGTCCGGTGAGGACTATGTTCTGAATCTTATGGATACTCCGGGTCATGTTGATTTTGGCTATGAAGTGTCCCGCTCCTTATCTGCATGCGAAGGCTCGCTTCTTGTTGTTGATGCCTCACAAGGGGTTGAAGCGCAGACACTGGCAACAGTATATCAGGCTCTTGAAGCTGATCACGAGATGGTCACAGTTCTGAATAAGATTGACTTGCCAGCTGCTGAACCAGACAGGGTTAAAGCCCAGATTGAAGATGTGATTGGCTTGCCGGCTGATAATGCGCTTACTGTGTCCGCAAAAACAGGACTTGGGATTGAAGATGTTCTGGAAGCTGTTGTTAAAGATCTGCCTGCGCCTATGGGCGCCGAGGCCTCACCGTTGCAAGCTCTGCTTGTTGATAGCTGGTACGATGCATATCTGGGTGTCATGACTTTGATAAGAGTGCGTGATGGAATTATAAAAAAAGGTATGAAGATCCGCATGATGGCAAGTGGTGCTGTGCACACCGTCGAGCGCGTTGGTGTTTTTGGCCCAAAACCTGTGGCTGTAGAACAGCTTGGACCAGGCGAGATTGGCTTTATCAATGCAGGTGTAAAGACTGTTTCTGATGCGAAGGTAGGTGATACGATCACAGAAGATCGACGTCCTTGTGCAGAGCCGCTAGATGGGTTTAAACCATCCGTACCAGTTGTATTCTGCGGTTTGTTCCCCATTGATGCGGCAGATTTTTCAGGATTGCGTGAGGCTCTTGAAAAATTGTCATTAAATGATAGCTCATTCTCATTTGAAGCGGAAACATCTGCCGCCTTAGGTTTTGGCTTTCGTTGTGGTTTTCTAGGATTGTTGCATATGGAAGTCGTCCGTGAGCGTCTGAGCCGTGAGTTTAATCTTGACCTGATTTCTACCGCGCCATCTGTTGTTTATCAGTTGACGATGACAGATGGCGGCCAGATGCATATGCATAATCCAGCAGATATGCCTGAGGTTACGCGTATTCAGTTAATTGAAGAGCCGTGGATTAGGGCGACCATTATGACACCTGATGAATATTTAGGGCAGGTCTTGTCGTTATGTGTTGAAAGGCGGGGGGAACAAATAGATTTAACCTATGCTGGTAGCCGTGCCATGGTAGTTTATCGCTTGCCGCTGAATGAGGTGGTTTTTGATTTCTATGACAAACTGAAATCAGTGACTAGGGGCTATGCCAGTTTTGATTATCAGATGGACAGTTATCTCTCAGGAGATCTGGTTAAAGTTTCGATTCTTGTGAATGGAGACCCTGTTGATGCGCTTGCAATGATTGTTCATCGCGAACAATCAGAGTATCGGGGCCGTGCGATTTGCGCGCGGCTAAAAGATTTAATCCCACGTCAGATGTTCAAAGTTGCGTTGCAGGCAGCGATTGGCGGCAAAGTTATTGCGCGTGAAACGATCTCGGCTCTGCGAAAAGATGTGACAGCTAAATGTTATGGTGGAGATGTCAGCCGGAAACGCAAGCTTTTAGATAAGCAGAAAGAAGGCAAGAAGCGCATGCGCCAGTTTGGACGCGTAGATATCCCTCAGAATGCCTTTATTGAGGCTTTAAAAATGGGTGATAACTAAAAAGGGAAAATTACAACCAAGATTATCAGCGGCCATCCCTGTGATAAGAGCGTTTCCGCCTGACTTGGAAGCCGCTGAATATTCTGGACAGAAGCCAGAATAAGACCCCCTTGGTTAAAAATACAATTGCAGCTGGCCAGAGTAACAGACTTGAGATAAAGGGGTGCCAAATAAAGGGTGAGCAGCCAAGGGCAACAATTAGGCTACATGGGTCTACATACCGGTCAATGAGTGCTTCAGCTACCTGCAAGAATTCTGGCGCGCGTTCATATAGGTACTGACCTAGCATCACTGATGCTGAATTATCATCAGTGATGTCACCAAACATCACCCAACTACCCAGCAGTAAAAATGCTGCCGCTAAAAGTCGTAAAATTAAACATATCATTAAAAGATCATGTCTGAGTTAAATGTACTTTGCAACTTTGTTCTCTCAGGCTTGCCAGTAATGTAATTGCATATAAATCGCAGGACCGGTATAGTATGGCAAATTTGCCTCGGTGTATTGGAGGGATGGCCGAGTGGTTTAAGGCGCACGCCTGGAAAGCGTGTTGGGGTGAAAGCCCCTCGGGGGTTCGAATCCCCCTCCCTCCGCCACTCCTCTTTTCAAAACGTTACCTTAAAATACTACAATCTCACAGTTTATAGAATTTTTTGCGTAAAAGTTTTGGATCAGACCATTATTGTCCGTTAGAAACTTTATATCATTGTCCTGCTGGACTGAGCAGCTAAGGCTCAAGTTTAAAGGGCCGTGGGTGGGGTCGTTGACCCCTCACAAATTGTCTCATAGTCCCAATCAATTCAGTGGCAATCGTTTTTCGTGATGTTATAAAATCGTTGAGATGGGGTATGGTTCATATTTGCAAAAGGCAACATTAACATCGGCCTAGACTGGCGTTGAGGCTCCGTCTTGTAGCACCTGATCAAGATGGCGCTTCGGCGGCCCCCTCTTCTGGCAGGCTTTCTTCGCCTGACATAATCTTCTCAAATTTGGTAAAGAACATCTTTGACAGTTTGCGCGCTGTACTTGTGATCAAACGGCCACCAAGCTGGGCGATTTTTCCGCCGGTCTCAGCCTTGGCCACATACTTCAAGATTGTTTTTTCACCATCAGCGTTGAGCTCAACATCAGCGCCACCTTTGGCGTATCCAGCAAGGCCGCCATCGCCTTCACCAGCCAGGCTGAATTTCATTGGCGCGTTTGTGTTGTCCAAAGTGACTTTACCGCCAAACTTTGCCTTCACCGGTCCGATTTTAAGAGTTACTTTGGCCTCTAATTCACTATCATCATTTCGGATAAGTTCCTCACACCCCGGAATACAGGCTTTTAGAATAGCGATGTCGTTTAGTGCCTCATAAACTTTGTCTAGCGGGGCAGGGATGGTGATCTCGTCTTCTAGTTCCATAAAACGCTCCTGTTGACAGGTTTTTTATTTTTTGTCTGGCCAGTGGACAAGTGGCCTGGAAAAAGGATTGTGTTCTGTGCACCTTATTTTACGTCATTGGCCTCTCGCTGTTGCCCATTGGCACGACGTGCCTGGATGATCTCGGCCATAATCGACAGTGCAATTTCATCAGGTGTAACCGCATTAATATGCAAACCGGCTGGTGACCGCACACT
>MDTD01097987.1_pt1 | contig 12335 bp, 12 predicted proteins | sample 811221 | NCBI WGS metagenome assembly MDTD01 (sample SAMN05326646, study PRJNA326480) | marine metagenome | isolation source: seawater | place: Pacific Ocean: South West | collected 2011 | reverse complement strand
TTATTTTTCTTTAATAATTATTAAATTTTAAGTAACAAGATTAACTTATTTTACTACTATTAAAATTATAAAAAATGAGTGGCTCAAATATTTTAATTTCTCTATCAGCTTATAAAGAAGCTGAAAATATAGTAAAAATTACTGAAAAAATTAGAGATCAATTTAATGATGTTAAAATTTTAATAGTGAACGATTTCTCAGGAGATAATACAGAGGAATTAATAAAAAAAAAACGAGACAAAAATATTATTTTCTTGCAACGTCCAAAAAAGTTAGGACTAGGAACTGCTCATAAGTTATCTTTGATATATGCTATAAAAAATAATTTCGATTTTTTAGTGACAATGGATGCAGATTTTTCTCACGACCCAATACATTTACCTGAATTAATAAAACACGCAGGTAATGAAAATTTCGTTATTGGTTCAAGGTTTTGTGATGGAGCTAAAAGTGACTATAAAGGCTTAAGACGAATAATCTCTATCTGCGGAAATTATTTTGCAAAAAAAATACTTAATATTAAATTAAATGAAATTACCACATATTACAGAGTCTATAGTACCAAACTTTTAAAAAAATTACCCTTTAACGAATTAAATGCTCAAGGATATAGTTTAGGTGTAAGATTAGTTTGGTTAATGAAAAAATTAGATGCAAAATTAATAGAAGTCCCAATTCATTTCAAAGATAGAGATCAGGGCAAGTCAAAGATTCCTAAGTTGCAGATTTTTGTAAGTTTTTTTGATTTATTATCAATTAAATTTAAAGATATCTTTTTAAAACAAAAATTTTACGAAACGAACGAAACATATGAATTTCCATATAAAATTGAAGATTATAATCTAAAAAATTGTAACAGAAATTTTTTGGTAAAAAGAGAAAAAAAGTGGACATGTTTAATATGTGGAAAAAATTTTGAATGAAAAATATAAAACATCCATATGGTAATTTCAAAAGTTCAGTGCTTAAAGCTTTTAAAAAATTCTTACAAAATATAATCAAATTTTTTGTAAATTTTTTTTGTAAACTTGATGAAAACGATGAAATTATTATATCATCAGCAACACATTGTCCTTGGCTTAAGGATAAAAATTTTTATCATTTTTTTAAAGAAGTTAAAAATTTCACTTTATTGGATAATCCAAGAGCTTACACTTTATGGCAATGTTCAAAAAGTTTAAGAAAACTAAATGGAGAAATTCTTGACATAGGATGTTTATTAGGAGGATCAGGTTTTATAATGTCAAAAATTAACGAAAATGGGAAAATTCATTTATTTGATAGTTTTGAGGGTTTTAGAAAAGATGATGGATTGCACAAAAAAGATATTTTTTATTATAACGATATAGATTTTGTAAAAAAGAATATCTTAAAACTAAAACTTAAAAATACATATGTTCATAAAGCATATTTTCCAAATAAAGTTGAAATAAAGATCAGTAAAATAAAACTTTGCCATATTGATGTTAATACTTATGGTGATACGAAGAAAATTTTCAATCATATTAAAAATAAAATTATTAAAGGAGGAATTATTATATTTGATGATTTTGGTATTTGGGGGGTGGATGGAATAAAAAAATTTATTTACGAAATAGAGTTAAGATATTCAAAAAATTTTCATTTTATAAAAAATTATATGGGACAGTGCATTCTAATAAAAAAATAAATTAATTTTTATGGAAAATTTTTTTATAAAAAAGACAAATTATTGCAGTTAGTATCAGGAAACCATCTTTAAAAGCATTAACTTTTTTTACACCTGCTATCCTTTTTCTTTCTATGCTTGGTGTTGAAACAAAAAATAATTTTTTTGATTTTGCTTTAATAGGTATTTCAACACATATTCTAAAATCATTATATTTTAGCTCTAATTCTTTAATGCTATAAGTTTTGCCAACAATATAAGTGTATAAAATATCAGATAATTTAAGGTCAAACAATAAATTACCTAAAAATGAAAAGCATTTATTGCCAATAAAAGTTATCCAATTATCGTCGTCACTTCCTCCATCTTTTAAATACCTGGATGCAAAAACTAAATCTTTATTTTGGCAATCTTTCATCATCTGATTTAAGTATTTAGGGTCCATCGATCCATCAGCATTAATAATACAAAAAAATTCAGTATTAATATTTTCAAGTCCTTCCTTAAGAGCACTTCCGTACCCCCTTTTTTTTTGAATAATTATTTGAATACCTTTAAAATCTTTAATTGATGTTATAGTCTCTGCATCTTCTTTTTGAAGCACCACCATTTTTTTACAATCATAATTAATAAGCTCATTAAGAAAAATAGGTAAAGATTCTGCTTCTTTATTGGCCGGGATCAAAAGTGTTAGGTTATTCACTTTTATTTTTTATCTTATTTATATTGTTTGGTCGAATTAAAAAAGAATAATTTATGAAAAAAATTGTTGCGCCGTAAGATGTGAAAAAACTTCCAGATGGTAAAATCGGTATCAAAGATGCTATTATAAATAAAAAAGACCCTAGCTCTATTAAATAATTTTTATGTCTAAATTTCATGAATAAAACATAGATTAAATTTGAGAAAATTAATAAGTATCCAACTATTCCTAATTCAGATAAAATTTCAAAATGAAATTGATGAGGATGGTTTGAAGCACCATATATACCATCTTTTTGATATTTAATTTTTGGACTTTCAATTCTAAAAGATTTAAATCCAGATCCAAATAAAATGTTATCTCTAAAAATATTTGTTGCAACGTAATAATGGCTCAGATGCCTATTTTCAGAAATTACTTTTTTATAATTTATATTTTCTCTTCCAATCTGAAATTTTTCAATCAATTCTTTACTGATTATTTGATAAATGTATCTATTTTTAAAATCTTGAGAACTAAAAATAAGTGATGCAGGGATTAAGATAAGTAAAATTATTACAAGAAATTTTTTGAAAGATTTTATTTCACTAAAAAATATAAAAAATAAAAGATACATTATAAAAATTTTGATAAAATTGGATCTTTCACCAATTAATAAAGATGTAATAAAGAATAAAACTGAAAAAAATAAAAAATATTTTTGTTTATATCTTTTTAAATAGAATAAACAAAAGAGTATAAATCCAAAATAATATCCTCCTATTTTCAATTCATCTCCAGTAAAACTCGATATTCTTCCTTTATATGCTGACTCAAAACCTAAAATATTTTTTCCAAAAGTATACTCAAATAATATGTCAAAAGTCACAACAAGAAATAATAGTGTCCATACTTTTAGAATTTTATTACTATAATCAATTGAATAATACGATATTGCATATGCAAGTATAATAAATCTTAAAAAACCTATTGATTTAATCAAACTTTCACTATTTTCTGATATAAGAATAGAATTTAAAAAAATATAAATATTTATAATTATCAGAAAGTAAAAGTTAAATTTATTAAGATATATTAGTTTCTTTTTAGTTATCAAATCGTATAAAAAAAAAATACAAATTAAAAGTATGATTGTGTTACTAATTAAACTTCCAGCGATTAAGCCTATAGGTAATATGGAGATAAAAAAAATATTTAAGTTTTGTATATTAAAAACTTTCAAATTAGACATATATTTTATTGTTTAATTTACTTTATTAATTTTTTATTTAAAATAAATTAATTAATGGTCTATCTGTAAAATATAATGAGTAAAAGAAAAAAAAATTTAATCATTTTTATACCTTTTATTGGTGGTGGTGGAGTTGAAAAAAATCTTTTTTTAATTTCAAATTTTTTATCAAAAAAAGTGAAAAATATTAAAATTTGTACAATTTCAAAGAAATTAAAGAAGAAATTTGATAGCAAAATTAAATTTCTTTGCCCCGAAAAAAACTTTTCAGAAAATTTAAATATAAGAATCAAGTATTTAATATGTCTTTATGAGTTATTTAAGTATCTTAAATCTAACAAAAATTCTGTAGTACTCTCTTTCCAGGCAAATATTTATTGTATAATTATTTGTAAAATATTGAACATTAAAGTTATTGTTCGTAGTAATTCTTCGCCTCTCGGGTGGTACCATAACGATTTAAAAAAATTTATATATCGAAGAATAATTAAATTGGCTGATAAAGTGATAGTAAATAGTTTGGATTTTAAAAAACAAATGGAAACAAAATTTAAAATTAAAGTCGAAAATATATATAATCCATTAAATATAGATGAGATAAAAAAAAAATCAAAAAAAAAAATAAATTACAATTTTTTTAAGAAAGGATTTAAGATAATAAATATTGGTAGACTTACTGATCAAAAAGATCAAATTACACTTTTAAAATCTATTAACCTTTTAAAAGGTAAAATAAAGGTTAAATTACTAATACTTGGAAGTGGTATTGAACAAAACAACTTAAAGAACTATATCAAAAAAAATAACCTGGGTAATTATGTAAAAATAAAAAACTTTTTGGATAATCCTTATCCATATATTTTAAAGTCTGACTTATTTATTCTATCATCAAAATATGAGGGTCTTCCAAATGTTTTATTAGAAGCTGCTGTATTAAAGAAATTTATAATTTCCACAGACTGTCCTACTGGTCCAAAGGAAATACTTCTTAATGGAAAAGGAGGATATTTATTTAATGTCGGAGATTATAAAAAACTCTCTAAATTAATTTTAATTTTTTTGAAAAACAGAAATCATTTAAAAAATAAAATTAATTATACTTATAAAAGTCTTGCTAGATATGATTTAAAGAGGAACCTAATGAAATATTATGTGCTTCTAATACCCTTTTTAAGATCTTAAAATTTTAGTAATTAAAATTACATGATGATTTAATAATGAATACTTTTTACAATTTTTTTTTGCCACTTTTATTTTAGATAAATAAATTTGAGATGATCTAATTTCCAGAAAATTCTTAAATGCATCAAATAGGGCGTTTTTTTTGTTGCTTTGAAATAACGTTCCACCCTCACCATTATTAAGGAATTCTGTTGGACCATTTTTGCAGTCACTGGATATTATAAATAAATTATTCATAGCAGCCTCAATTAATACGAAACCTGGGTCCTCCCACAATGAAGAGAGAACAAAAGCTTCTGCGTTTTGCATATATGTATTTATCTTTTTAGTATGACCTTTCAAAAAAACTCTGTCATTTATTTTTTTTTCATTTATTTGTTTTTGCAATTTTAGCCTGTCTTCACCCTCTCCAAAAATATAGAGATCATGATCAAAATTAATTTTTGTAAACTCATAAAACTCATTGATTAAATAATTAAAATTTTTTTGGTAAGTAAGTCTCCCTGCGGATATGAAATATTTTCTCTTGGATAACTCATTGTTTTCTGTAAGATCTTTCTTAAACTCACTTACTTTAATTATTGGATCTGGTAAAAAAAAAATTTCATCTTGCGTAAAAATATTTTTTAGAGTTAGTTGTTTTTTTAAATCTTCTGATGGACATGTAACTTTAAATATATTCTTTGACGAAATTTTCCAAATAATTTTTCGCAATAATGTTAATTTAGGAAATCCAGAAATTCTTAGGATAATTTTCGTATCACCTTTTTTTAAAAAATTAATTAAAAGTGGTAAAAATGTTAATAAATGAATTATTAAAAAACTTGGTTTTTTTTTGAATAATAATCTCATTAGCGGCACGAAAGATAAAAGAAAAATCACAGTGTATGAAAATCTACTCTTAAAATAGCCAGTTTTTGGTAAGAATTTAAAATAGTTAAATCCCAAATTTATTAATTCTACATTGTTTTTTTTAAGTAATTCATTCTCAGATGACCATTCACCACAAGAATTTATTATCTTTACAGAATATTGGTTTTTAGAATAATTTGCTAATGATATTGCAGAATTAATTGTAGATTTATAAGTCCCAACCTTTGTTAAACATGGTGACCAATAATAAACTTCTTTCATAACTTATCTATTACTAAAAATTAATACATTTTTACCAAAATAATTTTTTTGATAAATTTTACCTCTATTTTCTTTTATATGATTATTATACCTAAAATAAAAATTTTTATCACCACCAATAAATTTGTAATTAAAATTTTCTAACACATTATATTCATATAACTTATTTTCATTTATTAACCTTTGAACATTTCGTGAAATAAAAATTATGACTACAACTAAAACTAAAATTAAAGATTTCTTATAATAATTTTCGAAACTTAACTGTAATTTACTTAGATGTAAGCTAGATGGTATAAAAAAAACCAAAGCTAAAATATGGTAGCCTCCATATCTTAAAGAGGGATGCTTGAAAAACCATTCTATCAAACATAAAATTAAAAAAATATATAGTAAATGATAATTGATAATTTTAGTCTTTTTTTTTAGATCTAGCTTATAAAATACCATATAAAAAACTAAAATTGTAAAAAAGACTCCTAATAAAAAATCGGAAACTTTATTGAAAAAATAATATTGAAACCAAGAAGTAAGCCAGTTAAGATCGCTTATATATTCAATTCTATTTTCTACTACAAAATTTGGTCTAGCTCCACTTTTGGACCAAAGTTCGAACCATACCTTCACATCTTGAATTACTTCTTTATTCAAAGACCAATCAAAGTTATAAAAGCATGTTTGAGTTATAGGAAAAATTAAACAACCAGAATTTAAAAAAGTAAAAAAAATTGTAAAAAATAAAAATGATAAAGAGTAAAAAAATACAGGTGTAAATAATAATTTTAAAAATATTTTTCTAGTATGACTATAATAAAAAATTATTATGAATAGAGATAAATTTATCAAATAAAACGGTTTAATTGAGAGTACAAAAAAAATTATAATTACAAAAATTTTGAAAAAGTCTTCTGAATTTTTATCTAATTTTTTTTCTAAAGTACAAATATATATTAGATAAACAAAAGCAATTAGCAATAAAATCATTCCTGATCGATCAGTACCGTGTTCTGCTAATCTATAAAAAAAAATATTTATGAAACAAAAGGCAAATAAAGTATAAAAATTGTAAAACTTATTTTTCAAGAAAATCCTTTTGTCAAAGATCATCTTTAAAAATACTATATTCGCAAATATCAGGAAAAAAGCAGGTGTTAAATGGAATAAAAAAACTCCAGATTTTGGTAAATAGAGCATTGAACTAATAAAAAATATTGAGGAAGGGCTTCTAAAGCCATTGTTAAGAACCCCAATTCCAATTGGGTGAGAGTATTCTGTTAATAAAGAGATGTAAGGGAAATGATAGTATGGAAAGTCATCGTGGTTTTTTGCAACCAAAATAAAAATAATTGCTATAAAACAAACTGCACATAATAATAATAACTCTCTTCTTAAATTTTTTATAGATTTAAAATAGTTAAGAAAAAGTGAGAGACCTATTAATAATACGATAAAATTAAAAATCATATTATGACTAATGAAAATAGAACTTGAATAGGAAGTTATTGCAAGAAAGGTTATGCCCAAAATACCATAAATACCAAAACAATTAGTTTTAATTGATAGATATTTACTAACTATAATCCCATATCCAATTAAAGAAAATGATATTAGATAAAGATAGATTAAAATCATTAATTTTAAAATTTAAAAATAAAACTCATAATTTTTGTAATTAAATAATCAATATTTTTCTTAAATAATAATCTTTTTTTAAGGCAAATAATTTTTAGATAATCAAAAGCTTCTGATCTTCTCAACCACCAATTTCTAGAATATTTTGGTATTTTAGATGTAATTCCCAAATAATCGTAATTATAAATTGTTAATCTTTTTTTTAATACATTATATTCATTTAAATAAAAATTAAAAAAAATATTTATTCTAGCGTCTATTTCCAAATTTTGATATTTTTTTGATCCTACATTTCTGAAAAATAATTTTAGGAAATCTCTTCTAACAGAAATACAGCTTGTAGGAAATATTACTGGCCAAACTCTATTTTTCGAAATTTTCGAAATTTCGAAATTATTTCGGGCTGATAAAATAGGTAAATTATATAAAACTTTTTTTTTTTTATGAACCTCAAAATATCTATTAATTTCTAATAATTTATTTCTTTTAAAATAATCATCAGCATCCATTAAACAAATTAATTTACCTCTTGATTTTAGAAATGCTTTTTTAAGACCATAGATTTGATTTAAGGCCGGGGAACTATGAAATTTTTTTTTATTTATGATAAGTTTTATTTTTTTAAATTTTTTTATAATCTTTATAGAGTTGTCTGTTGAAACATCATCAAAAATAATAGTTTCATAATTTAGATAATTTTGGTTCTGAATACTTCTCAAACTTTTTTTTAAAAATTTTGATTTATTGAAATTTGTTATTAAGATTGATATTGAATTAAATTTCATTATTCTTTTATTTTTTTATACACTTCTGATGTAGCATAAGCACACTTCTTCCAAGTCAAATCTTCAGTTATTATTTTACTTTGTAGAAATAATTTTTTTTGTTGTTTTTTTGATTTTAGAACGTTCTCAATTCCATTCTTTACATCGTTTTTATTTGTAATATTTACATATTTACAGCTTTTTTTATAGATCTCTCTAAAAACAGGTATATCACTGCAGACAACTGGGCATTTCATTTTTAAAGCCTCAAGAATAGTTAATCCAAAACCTTCAAATTTACTCAATGTGACAAACAAACTTGCATTACTATAAAAATTCAATAACTTCATATCATCTCCTTCCTCATACTTAACATTTTTTTTGATATTCAAATTTTCAAAAATTTTTATTTCATAATTCTTAAATGCACCTCCACCGAAACAAACAATTTTATAATTTTTAGTAAGGAATTTTGACTCACTAAAAGCCCTAATAAACTTATCAAAATTTTTATATCTAAGTCTATTACCAACATACAATATATATTTCTCTTTTATGTTTGAGTTTTTTTTTTTTAGCTCAGTGGCTCCTAAGTAAATTACAGAAATATTCTTCTTTTTAATTTTATATATTTTTATTAAATCTCTTTTTGTCTCTTTTGAAATACAAATGATGTGCTTAGCTCTTTTGAGTAGTTCTTTTTTTTCGAATTGATATTGTTGATTTTTTAATTTTTCGTGGATTAAGTCATAAACAGTCAATACATAAGGTATACTTGTAAATTTAATAAGCGATTTATTGTAATAAGAGAGATGCAAAATATCTGGCTTATCTATCTTTATAAAGATTAATGTTAGTAAATTGTTTATTAAAAAGAAAAGTTTCCTACAAAATTTTGGAATTTTTTTTATTTTAAAAAAATATACATTATTAATATTTTTTTTTGATAAATTTTCGTTAATTGTTATAGGAGAATAAATCTTAGAACTAACATTAAAATTTTTAAGTTCTTTATTAATATTGGTTACATATTTTGAAATTCCACCATTATTTTGATGAAGAAAGATACTATGATCAAAAAGTATTTTTTTCATTTAAAAAATCATTTTTTCAATTCTTGTTAATAGTTTTCTTTTATAAATTTTTTTAAGTTTATTATTGTTGGCTAGCAAATTTGTTGTGTTTTTATTATCAGAGAAAAATACCTTTTTTTTATACTTTTTTGATATTATAAGAGCAATTTTCTTAAGATACACTTTTTTTCCAGTACCTAAATTAATTATCCCATGAAATCTTTTATTAAAAAGAACAAATATTATTTTCGAAATATCTTTCACTGAAATAAAATCTCTAAAGTGATTTAAATTCTTTAAAGTTATGATGCCCTTACTTTTTTTAATCTTATTTTTTAAATCAGGCACTAAATAGTTTTTTTTTTGGTTTATATTCGTTGTACTAAAAATTCTACCAATGCAGTATTTAATTCTGTATTTTTCAAAATTTTTGATAATATATTTCTCAGCTTGCAATTTTGTTTTTCCGTAAAATGAAATTGGTGAAGTGGAAGAATTTTCAGAAATTTTTTTATTGTATGATTTATAAACGTGAGAAGTAGAAGCAAAAAAAAACCAATCAATCTTTTCTTTAATACAGGCATCAACTAGGTTTTTTGTACCAAAATAATTTATTTTTTTTGCTTTTTGTCTATTTCTATTAACTTCTTTAATTGGTACTCTAGCTGCCAAATGGATCACAACCTTTAAATTATTTTTTTTTACCCACTCAAAAACTTTTTTTCTATTTGTAATATCGTTTTTAAAATGAATAAATCTTTTTCCTTTATTATTTTTGATTAATTCTTTACCTAAACTACCTGATGATCCTGTAAGACCTATTATGTTTTTCATTCTTTAATAAAAATTATGATAATTTTTAATTTATACTACAATATTTTATATCTAAATTTTAAATAATTTATATAAAATCTACTTTTATATTAAATAAATGATGAAAAAAAAATACTTAATAAAAAAAATAAAAAAAGATCCATATTTTACTGTTATAACCGTTGTAAAAGATAGTGAAAAAGAAATTTTAAAAACAATTTTAAGTGTTAAAAAGCAATCTTACAAAAATTTTGAGTATATTATAATTGATGGAAAATCAAAAGATAAAACAGTATCTAATATTTTAAAAGAAAAAAAATTTATAAACAAATTAATTTCGGATAAAGATCTCGGCATTTATGATGCAATGAATAAAGGGTTGCAAGAGTCTAAAGGGAAAATAATCGTATATGTTAATTCTGGTGATAAACTCACAAGGAATGGTTTAAAGATTATTCATAAAAAATTTTATATGAACTCAAGTATTGACTTTGTTTTTGGAACTGTAAGGAGAAATTATACTAAAGGGGTAATTTTGAAATATGGATTTAATACAAAACGTTTGGATTATAATTTTGATTTTGCAACAAGTCATTCAACTGGTTTTTTTATAAAAAAAAATTCTTTTAAAAAAGTAGGTAAATTTAATCTTAAATATAAATGTTCATCGGATTATGATTTATATTTGAGGGTTATAAAAAAGCATAAGATGAAAGGGTTATCAACAAGTAAAGCTCAATTAATTGGTATAGTTAGATCAGGTGGATATTCAAGCCAAATTAGCTTTATTGATCATTTGATGGAGGAAATGAGAATTAGAATTGATAATGGTCAAAATATGATAATGATTTTTATTATTTTTATTAATGCAGTACTAAAAAAAATATTTAGATATTTTTAATTTTTATTCTTACTTAAATGATTATTTAAGATTTTAATCACTTGGGTACTCCCTTTAATTCCTTTTTTGTAAGAAAGGTTATTTTTTATAAAATAGTTATAATTATTTTTTATCTTATTATTAAGTTTTTTTATAAGATCAGAAGGTTTAATTTCGATTTTTTGATCTAAATTAAAACTTAGTAAACCTATCTTTTTTTTATAAACTTGATTTCTATAATAATAATTATTTCCAAGTCTCTTTGAATTAAGTGAGATAATTTTTTTTTTTAAAAAAATTGCATCTATAATTGAACTACTATCAAGAAAACAAACTAAAAAAGCTTGAGACACATATTGATGTGTCTTATGAGTTACAACATTTAGTTTTTTAAAATACCTCTTTGTTTGTTTTAATGAATATTTTGGATTTGCACAAATAATTATCTTTTTCTTAAAAAGTTTGCTTAAATTTTTTAAAAAAAAATTTAATGAATTGTAAAATATACTAATATTTTTTTTATCAAGTTTCCCATCTACTTCAACATTATCTGCGTGATTTACAGGGGAGTCTATAAAAACAATGAATTTCTGTGATATTTTTTTTTGTTTTTTTTCATAAAATCTATCATTGGATCGACTATTAATAAGAATAGTATTCTTATAATCTAATATTTTGAGCGATTTAAATAAATTTTGTAATCTTTGATATTTACTTATTTTTGATTGTTCATAATAATCTTTATTTGAAATAAATCTAAATTCAGTTTGTTGAAATATGTTTAACAAAATAAGTAAGCGATAAAAAAAATAAGATAATGGTCTATTAATAAAGTATATAATTAAATTTTTTAGCTTAAATGTTCTAAAGTTTTTTGTTTTAAAAAAATTTATATTTCCCGCAAAAAAACTAATATTTTGAATTACTATAGGGACTAAATCATATTTTTTTAATAAATAAAAAATTTTAAAATAATTAAAGTTTTTTCTAAAGCTAGCGATTACAAATGACCTTTTATTAAAAAAAAAAATAATTTTTAAATTGTTGAGAATTTCTTAAAATTAAAAAACTATAATTTTTGTATCTTTTTTTAATTTTTGATATGTCTTTTTTTTTGTATTTTGTAAATATAGCTAGATTTTCAATGTCTACAAAGATTAATTTAAAATTTTTGGATAGATCTTTATAAAGTTCATTTTGTATGTATATATGATTTTCTAATGTTTGAAAATCAAGTAGAATAAATAATTTTTTCATCTGTTTTAAAAAATAAAT
>MDTD01189233.1_pt1 | contig 12336 bp, 7 predicted proteins | sample 811221 | NCBI WGS metagenome assembly MDTD01 (sample SAMN05326646, study PRJNA326480) | marine metagenome | isolation source: seawater | place: Pacific Ocean: South West | collected 2011 | reverse complement strand
CATCAAGACCATCAATAATCTCTATGTCCTGATAACCATCTTGTCTGTATAAAGATACTTCATCATCAGATCCTCCCATTTTAATATAGTAACCATTAAGAGAGCCTTCTAAATCACTATTGTCGGAAACGACATAATAGCGACCATGATTATTATTTGATGGATTAAACTCCATACGCAAATAAATCTCCCATTCTGAATTTGCCATTGATGTTGAAGCGGTGCTTAGGTGGGCAATATCTGATGTTGCCGGAGCATTTAAATGTAATTCACCATTAATCACCTCAAAAGAAGAATTATCTCCAGACCAAGAAGGGTTAGAAGTAAAGTTGCCATCTGAAAAGTCGTCATTGACTTGTGCATTAAGAATTAGACTGCCCATTAAAAGGCTTGCTGTAATTATCCATTTTTTCATAATCTCAAAAGTACACATTAATTCTTATCTCTAAATAAAAGGTCTTCATCATTCTAAAAAAGGCCTTTGTCAGAATTGTCTAGTATTTCGCTAGGTTAAAAGATAGGTTTGCTCATCGCAAATTAAAATAAATCAAGAGTTATGAATAGAATTTCGACAAATTTTAACAAAAAAATCCATTGGAGTAAGCGAGTAAATAATTTAATCCTTTTAGCAATGGTAACATTAGGAATGATGCTTTCTAATGAAGATATTAAAGCTCAAACAGCAAATCATTGTTTTGGAACACAGATATTTACAGCATCACAAGGTCAAATTAGTGATGGCAGTGGACCAAATATTTCTTATGAATTTAACTTGGATTGTAAGTTTTTAATAAAGCCAAGTAATGCCATATCTGTAACATTATATCCTAAGGTATTTGATACTGAACTTAATTATGATAGGCTGAGAGTGTATGACGGAGAAACAATAAATGCACCTTTAATTGGAGAATATTCAGGTAATACAATTCCAAGTGCAATTAATGCAACACAAGGCAGTGTTTTGCTTCATTTTATTTCTGATAATGCAATAAGTTATGATGGATTTGCAATTGATTATACCTCAACACCAGGACCTTATTGTATAGGCACAAAAAGTATAAAAGCAGCAACTGGAACCATTAATGATGGTAGTGACAATGGCGCTAATTATGATGCTTACTCTAATTGTAAGTGGTTAATAGAGCCAGCTAATGCTAGCAGTATTGATTTGATATTTACACAGATGGATGTTGAGTCAGGTAATGATTTTGTAAAGGTATATGACGGTGATAATGTGAGTGCGCCAATGATTGCAATGCTTAGTGGTAATTCAATTATTGGAAATACAATTTCATCAACTGGAGGTAAAATGCTAGTGCAGTTTACATCTAACGCGAGTGTTAATATGGATGGTTGGGAAGCTGATTATACAGCAAAATTTACAAACAATAATGGAAATAATAACGCTGTGCCTTACTGTTCAGGTTTAACAACTTTAACCAATTCCAATGGTAGTTTTGATGATGGAAGTGGGTCAACAGATTATGCGTTAAACTCAAATTGTAAATGGTTGATTCAGCCAGTAGGAGCACAGCATATTAGTTTGAATTTTACTGAATTTGATCTAGAACACAGTTATGATTTTGTAAACATATATAAAGGGAGTAGTACCTCGGACCCATTGATTGCTTCATATACTGGCAATACTATTCCTAGTCAAATTAATGAAAACACATCAGCTTTATTAGTCCACTTTATATCAGATAATTTAAATAATGCATCTGGCTGGAAAGCAAACTATACAGCTCAAAACACACCTAATAATGGAGGTAATACTGGTAATAGTAATAGCGGTGGATCTAGTCCTAACTTTTGTTCTGGACAGACAGTGTTTAGTTCGGCTAATGCAGTTTTTGATGATGGCAGTGGTAATAATACAAATTATCAAAACAATGCAAATTGTGAATGGTTGATTCAACCTGCAGGAGCATCTCAAGTTACTTTAGAGTTTAACTATATTCAATTAAAAGGTAATGACTTTGTATATATTCATGATGGCAATAGTTTTAATTCTCCTGTAATTGCGTCATTTAATGGTTATAATACATCATCTTTGCCTTTACCTGTTGTTTCAGGAGGAGAAATGCTTGTTCGCTTTGTGACCAATGGTTCACATACCGATTATGGTTTTGAAGCTGAATATACATCAAATAGTAGCTCTAATAATAGCGGAAATGCTAATGGTGCTTATTGTAATGCAATAACAACCCTAACTGCAGCAAATGGGGTGTTTGAGGATGGTTCAGGTACGGATGATTATATGCCTAACACAGATTGCAAATGGTTAATTCAACCAAATAATGCTTCAAGTATAACACTAGACTTTAGTTGGTTAGAGCTCGAGAATGATTATGATTATATACGAGTTTATGATGGTAATAGTACCAATGATCCTTTATTAGCAGTTTATACGGGAGTTATGACATCTACATTGCCATTGATATCAACGGGAGGCTCAATGTTAATTCACTTTGAATCTGATAATATTGAAAATTGGGATGGATTTGCAGCTAATTGGACATCTACACAAAATAATTCTGGAAATAATGGAGGTGGTGCAAATACGCCTTGTTCAGGCTTAGTTAACCTGTCATCTTCAAATGGTAGTTTTTCAGATGGTAGTGGTGCCAATAATTATGAGCCTAATGCTGACTGTAAATGGTTGATACAAGTATCCGGTGCAACCTCTATAGATCTGGACTTTAGTAGCTTTGATTTAGAGCAATCTTATGATTATGTCAAGGTGTATGATGGTACAGACGCTAATGCCAACTTACTTGCTTCTTTAACGGGCAACACTATTCCTGCAACCATAAGCTCAAGTGGCTCTTCATTATTTGTGCATTTTACTTCTGATAATCTAATAAATAAAGGTGGTTGGGAAGCCAATTACAATGCGAATGTAAATAATGGAGGTGGGAATGGTCAATATTGTAGTGGTCAAATGACATTAACTTCGCCACAAGGAAGCATAGTTGATGGAAGTGCCTCAAGTAACTACGCGCCAAATTCAGACTGCAAATGGTTAATTAGCCCTGCAAATATTTATTCTATTACATTAAGTGTGAATCAAATTGATCTTGAGAATTCGTATGATTATATTAAGGTGTATGATGGGAATACAACAAATGCTCCCTTATTAGCATCATGGTCAGGAAACACTATTCCTTCAAATGTAACGTCTACTGGTGGGGAAATGCTTGTTCACTTTACTTCAGATCATTTGATTAACAAATCTGGATTTGATTTGAGCTATTCAACAACATCTACACCGAACAATGGCATTGTTAATCATGGCTATTGCAATGATATTACAAGCTATAATCTTCCTGTTGGAACTTTTCATGATGGTAGTGGAGTTGGTGCAGATTATTTGGATAGTACCCATTGTTATTGGTTAATACAGCCAAATCAGGCAGATACAATAGAGTTGACTTTTATCTCATATGATACTGAGGCTAACTATGACTTTATTAGAGTTTATGATGGTACTACTGTTAGCGCCCCTTTAATTGATGTTATATCAGGATTCGGAATATATAAGAAAATTATAGGCACAAGTGGCGCTTTGTTGGTTGAATTTACATCTGATGAATCATATCAAGCTCCTGGGTTTTTGGCGACATGGACAACTAAATCAGTTCAAAATGGTGGAGCTAAAGCAGCACCTATTGCAGATTTTATTGCTTCAGCACAAAATATAAATGTTGGTGATAAGATAGACTTTTACGATTTATCTCAAAATACTCCATCAACCCACAGCTGGATTTTTGTAAATGGTTCAAATCCAATTTCATCAGTCAAAAACCCAACAAACATTCAATACAACACTCCAGGTTGCTATGATGTTAGTTTAACAGTAACTAATAATTTTGGTGCAGATCAGACTACCAAAACCTGTTATATTAATGTGAATGCGCTAGTTGGACTAGGGGAAGGAGAGGAATATCTTGAAAAAGACATTAAGGTCTTCCCAAATCCTACGAAAGGTAGATTTACAATTTATTTCAATCCAGAGAAAGACAAGGATAGTAAATTGCAAATAACAAACCTTTTAGGAGAGATTATTTATGAGCAAGTGATTTCTGATATGGAAGTCTTTGAAAAAGAATTTGATTTAAGTAAACATAGTCAAGGTATATATTTTGTAAATGTTAGTTCAGGAGATCAAATAATTTCAAAAAAACTTACTATAAATTAACAAAGCAATCTTAATCTGCGATGATAAGCGGCTCCTTTTGGGGCCGCTTTTTATGGCTTCATCAGCAAAATAAGCCTATTCATCACTCTTATATTTTATAAACCAAGCCTTATGTATATATTCGTTGCATGCGGTTATACAATATTATATTAATTTTTCTTTTTTCAATATCAATACAAGCGCAAGAGATTTGTAACAATTGTATTGATGATGATGGTGATGGTTTGGTTGATTGTTATGATCCAGATTGTTGTGGGCAGAATTCCTGTAATATCAGTTTTATTTGCCAACCTGTGGGTGGAGGATTAAATCAACAGTGTGTAGTGGATAGTTTTCCTAATGTGCAGTTTCAAGTGCCAGTTTTATGGCAAAATGCAACGAGCATGGAAAATAGGAGAACAATAGTAGCCGGTGATATTGATAACGATGGTGAGACAGAAGCGGTTTTAGTTGGAGGAGTTAATGATGGGATGATAATTGTAAATGGCATAACAGGCCAGAATGAACATGTTCTAAATTTACCTCATATCAGCACTTTTTATGATTCGCCAGCCTTTGCAGATGTTGACCATGATGGTTATGCGGAAATTTATTTAGTAACTAGTTCAAGATTGTTAATGCGTTTTGAATATGATGGAGCAAATTGGTCTTGGTCAGATACAGTTAGCTCATCTTGGATAAGTCCTACAATAGGCTATTCTAATGGCTATGGAACAGCCTGGTCGCCCTCTTTGGCAGATTTTAATTACGATGGAATACCTGAGGTGATTGTTGGTAATCAGATATTCAATTCTTTAACAGGAGCATTTATTTGTCAGGCCCCTAACGGACAATCTGGAAATTTAGCTATAAATAATGTGGGGGTATCAACATCTGCATCATTTCCAGTTGCAGCAGATGTCCTTCCAGATGGATTTTGTACAGATTGTCAAGGTTTGGAATATGTTGCAGGTAATGAGGTGTATTCAGTAGATATATTTACCAATACCATGACATTAGTATCTTCAATTTCCGATAATATTATCTCTTCAAATGATGCAGACGGTATGACAAGTGTGGCAGATTTTAATGGGGATGGATTGCTCGATATTATTGTAAATGGTCAAGGTGGATGGATTTATGTTTGGGATCCACGATTGCAAGCAACCATTAATGGGGCTCCATATAAGATATCCGCAAATACCTCAGCGGGAGGTCACCCTAGTGTGGCAGATTTTGACAATGATAACAAACTTGAAATTGGTGTTGCAGGAAAAAATATATTTATTGTTCTAGAAAATGATTTGAGCTTAAAGTGGTCAATAGCTGTTAATGATCCTTCTGGTATGACTTCAGCTTCAGTATTTGATTTTGATAATGATGGGTCATCAGATGTAGTGTATGTCGATGAACAGAACTTAAGAGTAATGGATGGAAAAACAGGGCAGATTAAAGCGTTAGAATCATGCGGGAATGCAACTAGAACTAACTATCCAACTGTGGTTGATGTTAATGGGGATGGTGAGGCTAATATTTTATGTATGTGTGCAAATACAAACGGAGGAGCTAACGGTAACATGAAAGCTTTTAGTAGTGCCAATATTCCATGGGTTGCTAGCAGAAGAATTATGAACCAGCATTCCTTTTTTAATGTGAACATAGAGGATGATATGACTATATGTGCCCAACAACAAGATCATGGAAAGATTGATGCCTTAAATATGTTTCTTTCTCAATCCCCACTCTATGATGGAAATGGTAACGTAATGCCTCTTGCAGCATCAGACCTTATTGTTAATATTGATTCCCTTGGCAGTATGTGTAATGATAGTATAGAAGTCTTTATGACAATTTGTAATCAAGGAATATCAACAATGCCTGGAGGCTTTCCAATTAGTTTTTATAATGGTGATCCAAAAATATCAGGTAGCAAGATTAAGGATGTCAAATTCAGCAATAATGTGGATACAATAAATTGTGAAACCTTTAGTCAAAAAGTTTTTGTTCAATCAAGCTTTGATTTATATGTATATGTAAATGATTCTGGTTTGGTACTAAACAATGTTCCTAATATTAAAATTTTGGAATGTGATACAACTAACAATTGGGCGAATACACCAATTAATTATCAATCAGCCTATTTATCCTTTATAACTGACGATGTTTTATGTAATGGTGAGCAGAATGGTCAAATTGAAGTTAATGCTAATCTTTTTGATGCACAGGAATACATTATAAATGGTGGATCAAATCAGATAACAAATGTCTTTGATAATTTAAATGGTGGAAATTACTTTATTCAGGCTATAAATAGTTGTTCTGATACGATTGGTGATTGGGTTAGTATAAATGAACCTGCAGCACTAGAAATTGACTTAGATAGCATTGATGTGTCCTGTTATGGAGATTCTAGTGGACGAGTTTTTGGAAATGCTCTAGGAGGAGTTAAGATGTATACATGGACATGGTCTAGTGGTCAAAATTTAAACGATAGTACATTAATTAACCTTACTGCAGGTATTTATAGTGCAACCATAACAGATCAAAATAATTGTACAGCTGTAAAAACAATTAATGTTAATCAACCACAAGCGCAATTAAACACTATTCTGGATACTATTCACTTAAATTGTTTTGGAGAACAAAATGGCAAAGCTTGGGTAACAGCAAGTGGGGGAACATCTCCTTATGTATATAGCTGGTCTGGTGGTACAGCATTAGGTGCTGATACTATAGTTAGTCTTTCGGCAGGATCTTATACACTTAGTGTTACAGATTTTAACTTATGTAGTAAGGTGCATACTTTTGATGTGACTTCACCCCCTGCATTAAATCTAAATCTTGATACAATATCTTATGAATATTGTGGAGACAATAATGGACTGATTGGTGTTGCTGGTGTTGGTGGAATAGCGCCATATGATTTTACTTGGTCAAATGGTCAAGCTAATTCAGGCTTATTTGTTGATACTATTAAGCAATTGGATTCAGCGTACTATTCCGTAACCGTTCAGGATGCTAATGGCTGTAACTTTATAAATATGTATATGATAGATAGCATTGGTCTACCTGAGTTTGAAATTAATTATTTAGACAGTTGTGAGAATGCTATAATTGATTTCAACGTAAATGTATTGCAGGGAAATAATTTGCAATACTATTGGGATATGGGAGATGGTTTCTCATATATGCAAGCAAATCCTTCACATACATATTTAGGAGATGGAGCTTATGTAGTTTCTCTAACCGTAATAGATGAGAATCAATGTGATGTCACAGAGACAAAGGTTTTACAAATATATCAGCAACCCATAGCTGATTTTGAGATAGATACAAATTGGGCATGCGATTCAACAATAGTTTATTGCAATAACATAGGCACATACAGTACTAGCTCAACATTTTATTGGGATTTTGGTAATGGAAATAGTCAGCAAGAGAATCCAAGTTATACTTTTAATCAAGTAGGAGAGCATAGTATTTCTTTAGAAGTAACTAATGAATATGGTTGTAAGGATGTATTGGAACTTACGGATACTATTTCTATATACGCTTCGCCTGATGCAGCATTTTTTTCGCCTAATAATAATCCGATCTATGTTAATGACCAGATTTCATTTGTTGATCTTTCGTCAACGGTTAATCAATGGTATTGGGATTTTGGTGATGGAGAGTATTCAACAGATCAAAACCCATTTAAATCATATAATGAGGCAGCAACTTATGAGGTCAAATTAGTTATAGTGGATGAAAATACTTGTCAAGATAGTACGTTTCAAAGCTTTGATGTATTTCCATATAGCAGCTACTATATACCGAATGCTTTTTCTCCAAATGGTGATGGGGAAAATGATGTATTATATTTAAGAGGTATGGAGATTGCTGAGCTAGATTTTAAAGTTTTTAATCGTTGGGGCGAAGTGGTTTTTGAAACTTCAGACATTAATATTGGTTGGGATGGAGCTTATAATAGTGAGCCTCTTGATGCTGATGTGTTTGTATATACTCTAGGTTTAAAGTATGCTAGTGGAGTAGAGGATTTTGCTAGAGGAAATATTACGTTAGTACGTTAATTATCTATTTCTCTTTTTATGGTATCAAAAGAAGCTACAATACTTCGACTAGGTTTTATTATTTTTTCATCTTTATTTTCATAGGGTACTTGATTTAAGACATACTTAATGCTTTGTATTCTTGCTTTCTTTTTATTGTTTGCCTTTACAATTACCCAAGGGTTAAAGTTAGTATTCGTTTTTTCAAACATTAGTCTTTTGTATTTAGTATAATCATCCCATAGGCTTTGTGCTTTAAGGTCAACAGCACCTAATTTCCATTGCTTTAAAGGATCGTTTTTTCTTGCATTAAGGCGTTTTTCTTGTTCTTCTTTTGATATAGAGAACCAAAACTTAATCATCATTATTTCATCGCTATAAAGCATTTCTTCAAATGCATTTACTTGTTTCATGAATAAATGATACTCTTCTTCAGTGCAAAATCCATTAACAGGTTCTACAACTGCTCGATTGTACCAGCTTCTATCAAAAAAAGCAATTTCTCCTTCATTTGGAAGATGGGGTACATAGCGTTGAAAATACCATTGACCAACTTCAATATCAGATGGCTTAGGAAGAGCTATTACATTTGAGGACCTTGGGCTAAGGTGCTGAATGAATCGCCGAATAGCTCCACCCTTGCCAGCAGCATCCCTTCCTTCAAAGATAATTGCCAATCTTTTATTATTGGCAATTATCCAGTTTTGCATTTTGTTAAGTTCTACTTGTAATGCCCGAAGCTCATTTTCATAATCTAAAAGTTCAATTATTTTTTTTGGATTACGGTGTTTTGATCTTAAATAATAGATCAAACCTTTTTTTGAATTGATTTTTTCCAATTCTTTTTCTGATAAATAGGAATTATCCATTTTTAAAATAGATCTTTTATTTTGTCTAATAGATTTTTGTTTTCCCTATTATGATGAGCCTCTGGATTTACAAATGGTCCTTCTTCATATAAATGTGGGTTTAACATCTGCCAGATACGGCTCCATCCTAAGAATCCACCTATATTTCGATCGTCAATAAAGACATCAGCATCTAATTTTCTACTCATTTGATTGCCATCATATAATTCATCTGGGTCAGATTGATTTACTGCATAGAATTCAATTCCATTTTTTCTGCAATATTCTACAGCTTCATCTAATTCAGGACCATGTCTATAAGTCCAAAGAATAAGTTTATGGCCTTGTTTTTCCAATTCTTTTAAAGTGGCAAAAGCAAAGCTCATTTCTTTTCCAATTTTGGGGTAGGCGTGCTCTACAATTGTCCCGTCAAAGTCAACGGCAATTTTCATTTAATCTTATTTAAAGATAAAGTATTGATTTGTATTGTTAATTTAGTAAAGAAAAATGAAATAAGCCTTACTTTAGCAAATACAAAATACAAATAATGATGAAAGGATTTTCAATAATTACATTTATACTAATACTTTTTAGTTTTACTTCTTGTGAAAATACTGAGCAGCCAATTCAAGAAAGTGTAACTTCAGATAAAAGTGAAGGACTTGACGAAACAGCCTCTCTTATTCAGTGGAAGTACGATATGATTTTAGTAAATCATATTAAAGCTCCTGTGGAATTCTTGACGGCAAATACTTTTGATAAAAGTAAATTTAAAGAAGGTCTTACCAATGCTGTTTCTAATGTAGATGCATATAATAATAACGATAGTAAAAGTATTAATCTTGGTGTCTATGGTGCAGATTTAGGTTATTTATCAGCGTATGAGCAGAATCAAGAATTGATTAATTACTTTTTAACAGTTAAGCAGCTTTCTGAGGATTTGTCTATTCCAGTTTTTAACGCGGAAACTATGGAACAGTTTGAGTCAGCAAAATCAGAAGAAGGTAAAATGATTGACTTAATTTATAAGAAGTATGAAGAAATGGATGTTTTTTTAGTGGAAAATGAAAGATTTGAAACTTTGACATTGATTACTTGTGGTGCCTTTATTGAAGGATTAAAGTTAGGCTTGCACATTGTAATTACTGAAGATATGACGGACGAGTCTAAATTTTTAATGCAGCAAAAAGCACTGTTAGCTAACCTATTAGATATAGTTAAAGATTTCGAGGGTAAAAATGAAGCTTTATCTGAGGTTCAATCTAGTTTTGAGGATTTGACAGTTAAATTTGACGCCATTGATTTTGATAAGGCAATGGAAGGCGAAAAAATTAACTCCTTAGGAGAATCTTTAAGTGCTTTTAGCGTTGAATTAAGTCAACCTAAAATATAATTAATGTCTTATAAATAATTTGAAGCCAGCAGATGCTGGCTTTTTTTATGTCTAATAAATGCTGTTTTATCAGATTATAAAAGGTGTTTATCAGAATACACTTTAGGTTATGAGAAATGAGAAATATTTTGCGTGTAATAACGTAAAAATCAGAACTCATGAAAAACAATAAATACTTCATTTTAAGCCTATTATTCTTTTTGTTTATTCAGCTAAGTGCTCAAGAAAGTGAGAATTTTAGTGAGCCTCTTAAAAAAGATACTTTGGAGGAATTTGACTTTTTTAAGAAAATACCTTTACACGTGGGTATGGATTTAAAAAGTTTTGGACATTATGAATTCTCTTATTTACAAGAAAAACATTTAGCCACTTATTTTAAAATAGGGATTTTGAAGATAAGTGCTGAAAGAAATGCTTTTTTGAATTTTGAAGCAGTTAATAAAGAGGTTGTTATGGATCATTTAATTCATAAGAATATTATAATTGGTCTTGAGCCGAGTTATATATTTAAGTCTCGAATGGGAAGGCATGTTTTGGGATTACACTTTGGTTTATTTAAAATTTATCAAAAACGTATCAATCGAATAGAAAAGCATTGTAATGATTTTTCTGAAGAATTTTTCTTAGTACTTAATGAAACAAGAGATTCTAAAAATGGATATTCGATGCTTTGGGGAATGGATGTCTTTCTTACAAAAAAAATTAGTTTGGGACTTGACTATAGACAAGATTTCTTTAAAAATGAATTTCATAATAAAAATCAAGTCTATGCAAACCAATCATTCATAAATGGTCGCATAAATACAAAAATACAATACTCATTTTAACATAGTTTGATTTTAGTTAACAAGGCCTGCTCTTTTTAGGGCAGGCCTTGTTATTTATATAAACTATAGTTGTTTATTATTGTATTAATAACTTCTTATTAATTTCAAAATGCTCATTTCGGGCTTTTAAGAAATAAATGCCGCTAGGAATTCCATTAGTGTCTAAAGCAACTTTTTTAGTTCTATTAATTGAGAAGGTCTTAATAATGGATCCCAGATGATTTACAAGAAATATTTCAATACTTTCATTTTTAGGATTGGTCATATTGAGTTGTGTGGAACCTTTTGATGGGTTTGGAAAAACAGACATTTCAAAAGAACCATTCATTTCATTGATATGTGTATTGTTTTGTCCTGATGTATCAATTACCTGAGCAGTATCTATAAATAAGGTCCATACTGCAATATCTTCTGATGGCCCTACTGCATTATTAACACCAGGTAAAGGTATACCAGGTAGGCTTGGGATAGATAGTCCTGCAGCGATATCTATATATTTTTTAACTGTAATAGTTATATCAAAAAAGCCAGTTTCTGTAGGAGTGCCTTGTATTGTAAAGCAGCCTGCACCGCCACCAGGCCAGCTACATGCTGTTGGATTACAATTTGCAATAGATAGCCCATTAGGAAGTCCAGTAATTGCATCAATAGCAACTTCATTTATAGCTGCCAAAGCTGGGAATGAAGGCACGGGTAAACCCATTACGGCAGGCACATAATTAGAAATGTCAACATAAATACTGTCATCAACTAGAATTGTGTAATTCATTTGATAAAGTGTGTTTTCTGTGCCATTTGGCATCATATTAGGTGCAACACCAGGGTTGCCCGTATTTATAAAGTTTTGATTTGGTGTACATTGAGAATTTAACCTATTAATATTGATAAATAGGCATACGAATAACATTAGTTTAATTGCGTTTTTCATGATTTTTTGATTAAGAATATTGCTTATTTAGAAGCACAAATACGACCGTGGGGACACAAAAATATAGTATTTTTGATGATTATTTAAATCATTGGAGAAAATAATATG
>MDTD01110912.1_pt1 | contig 12337 bp, 11 predicted proteins | sample 811221 | NCBI WGS metagenome assembly MDTD01 (sample SAMN05326646, study PRJNA326480) | marine metagenome | isolation source: seawater | place: Pacific Ocean: South West | collected 2011 | reverse complement strand
TGCGGCTAGTCTGCGGCGCATGGATGCTGAAACGGAAAACACTGCCGGCTGGCGCGGCTCGCGCGCATTGTGGCTCGATGCGGCCCGGCAGGTCTTTGTTGAAACAGGGGTCGATGCGGTCAAAATCCAGGCGCTGGCCGAACGTCTCGCGCTGTCGCGCACCAGTTTCTACTGGTTCTTCAAGGACCGTTCAGCGCTGCTGGACGCGCTTCTCGCGCATTGGGAAGAGACCAATAGCGGCGCGCTGATCGACGCTTGCGGCGCCTATGCCGAAACCCTGACCGAGGCCATCCTCAACCTGATCAGCGTGTTCATCGCGGAAACGGAATTCGATCCGCGGCTTGATTTTTCGGTCCGTGGCTGGGCGGCGCAATCCGCCGATGTCATGGCCCGCGTCGCCAGCGCGGACGAGAGACGGATCGCAGCCATCAAGGCGCTGTTCGTCCGCTTTGGATTTGCGCCGGAGGAGGCGGATGTCAGGGCGCATGCGGTCTATCTGGTGCAGATCGGCTATATCTCGTTGCAGGTCGCGGAAGATACCGCGACACGCGTGAACAGAGCCGCGGAATATGTCAGGATTTATGCCGGCGAAACGCCAACCGAACGCGAATTCGCCCGCTTCCGCGCCCGTCATGAGGCCCCGGTCCGCCAAGGGTGATAAATAGATTGTCGGTCAGGGTTGGCCGCTTTCGCGGCGCTTGCTTCACTTCAATCGAACCGCAGCGACCTTATTGAGTTGCAAGCGTGAGAAGGGCGCGGCGGAATTCCGGTTCGCTGAGCACGACCTCGCCGGCGCCAAGCACTCGGGCGTGGCTCAGCGCGCGGGATGTAAGGAGCTGTGCTGCCTCCACGGCTTGCGTCAGGGGCAATCCCTGTGCAAGCCCCGCGACGATCAGCCCGGCGAACAGGTCGCCCGTTCCCGGCAGCGCGACCGGCAGGTGCTCCACCGGATGACGGCTCACGCCGTCAGCCCGGAGAATGACGCTTTCGATGTGCCCGGCGGGACTGTCCTCCAGCGCGCAGCCGGTCGCGATCAGATGGGCGCCGGGCGCGATGCGGAGAAAGGTTCTTGCGGCTTCCAGGTCTTTCAAGGTCGTGATCGCCTGCCCGGTCAGCCAGCTCAGTTCAAACGGGTTCGGCGTTGCGATGTCGGCCATCGGAAGCAGGCGGTCGCGCATGACGTCGGCGATCGCTTCGGGCACATAGAGGCCCGGACCGGCATCGCCCATCACGGGGTCGCAGACGTAAGTGAGACGCGGATTGACAGCCTTGGCCTCGGCCACGAAGTCGGCGACCATCAGCGCCACGTCTAGCGAGCCGATATAGCCCGTCAGGATGAAATCCGCCCGCTCTGGCAGCCCGCGTTCGCGCGCGCCCTGCAAGAGGTCGGAGAAGAACTCCGGCGGCAGGGCGCGGCCGCGCAGCGTCGGATAATCGGGCGTGTTGGAAAAGATCACGGTCGGGATCGCCGCCACTTCCAGCCCCGCCGCCTGCATCGGAAACAGCGCCGCGGAATTGCCGACATGGCCGAACACGACCTGGCTCTGGATCGAGATCACGAAGGGGGGAGGGGTCATGAAGTGCCGTCCAGTCTGTTGCGCCAGTCCTCGACCCGGCCGCTTGCAAGCCGCCGGACCGCGTATTTCCGCCAGCCCTCGGCCAGAACGTCGAGCGCGGCCATGCCCTCGAGCTCGTCGAGGTTGAGCCGGTCAACATAGAGCGCGCGCCACAGCCGGCGCAAGGTCCAGTCCGGCGCAATGCGGTCGACGAGCGTGAGCCGGTCGCCCGTCGCCACCACACCCTGCTCAAGCACGCGGTAATACCACCCGGTGCGCCCGGTCTGTTGCACGCGGCGGGCCATGTCGGAGACACCAAAACGATGGTTGAGTTTCCAGCAGGGCTGGCGTCCCTGGGAGGCCTGCACCAGGGCCGTGCCCAGCCGGAAGATATCTCCGACAGCGACCGTGGCTTCGGTCAGGCCGGCCGCCGAGATGTTCTCGCCGAAGCCGCCGGCAGCGCCCAGCGCCGGCCGTTCGCCGAGTTCTTCGCGCCAGAGCGTGTAATGATCGAGCGGATAGTGATGCACCGCCTTCTCAACGCCGCCATGGACCCGCCGGTCCGCCTGTTCATCGCCTTCGAAGCCTTCGGGGCCGAGGCAAAGCGGCCTTTCCGCCGGCGTCTTCATGATGCCGCTCAGCGCGTCGCTTCCCGGCAGCGCTCGGGCGCGGCCGGTCAAAAGGGTAATCGTCGTCATGCGAAAGCCGTTGGGCGCGCGATCAGGGCAGATTTAGGCATTGTGTTCCTCCTCTTCTACCAACCTGCTTTTGTCGCGAATATTCCGCCTGTGCAATATGAGAGGAGAGCAAAACTGTTTGCTGTGTGGGAGGAAAGTTGGCGCGGGCCTGAGTGGGCGGCTCATCGTTCTCCGCGCCACGATCGTCAGATTCCAGTCAGGACCCGCTAACCCTTCACCGCGCCGCTGGTCATCGAGCCGAAGATCTGCTTGTACATCAATAGACCGATCACGGCGGGCGGCAGGGCGCCGATGACCATGACGGCGGAGGCCGTGCCCCAGTTGACGCCCCCGCCGCTGGCGGCAAAGAAGAACGAGGCGCCCACCGTCATCGGAACGGCCGTGCTGGTGGTCAGCATCAGGCCGAACAGGAATTCGTTCCAGGCGGTGATGAAGCCGAAGATGAAGGTCGTCAGCAGCGCGGGCCGGACCACCGGCCATATGACCTTGCGAAGGATCTGCGGCGTCGATGCGCCGTCGACCTTGGCGGCTTCATCCAGCTCGATCGGCACTTCGGATATGGCGTTGACGAGGATGACGAGCGCCAGCGGTATGTTGACGATCGTGAGGATAAGTCCGAGGCCGATCCGGGTGTCGAGCAGGCCGAGCCACTGATACATCATGTAAAGCGGGATTGCGAAGATGATCAGCGGCACGGCGCGCAGATTGACAACGACCGGGAACAGAACCTTCCGCCCGACCGCGGACCGGGCAATCGCATAGGCCGCCGGGAAGGTCAGGATCATCGCCAGCACGGTGCCGATCAGCGCCGCAACCGTGCTGTTGAACAGATAGAGCCAGATGTTGAACCGGGTCGTGTCGGTCAGAACCGAGATGTAATTGGAAAGCGTCGGACTGTTGATCCAGAGCCCGGCATTGGAACTGATCTCGCGCGCGCTCTTGAACGAGGTGATCAGGGTCACGATCACCGGGAAGTTCATGGCGATCGCGGCGATGGCGAATACGATCCAGCGCAGCGTCTTCATCATGACCGGCCCTTTCTGCGTCCGCCAAGCGCCGTCAGGGCATAAAGCACGATCAGCGAGGCGATGAAAAGAATGACGGAGGCGGCGACGGCCTTGCCGATCGCGCCCTGCTTGAAGAAGGCCTGATAGATGTAGATCGACAGCGACGTCGTCGAGCCGCCCGCGCCCGCGCCGGTCAGCGCGTATATGTTGTCGAAAACGCGGAACCCGTCGATGAAGCGGATGAAGAAGGCGATCGCCAGCGTTGGCATGATCAGCGGAAGCTCGATCCGGGTCAGCATCAGCCATCCGCGCGCGCCGTCAAGCGATGCGGCCTCGCGTATATCCGTGGGTATCGCGGAATAGGCCGTATGGAACAGCAGAAACGCGAACGGCGTCCACTGCAGCGTTTCGATCACCACCAGGGTCTTGAAGGCGTTGTTGGCATCCAGAAAGGCGGGGCTGTCGCCGAACCACATCCACAGATAATAGGGCACGGGACCGGCGAACTCATGCAGCACCAGCCGGTACATCAAGCCGACCATGGCGGGGGCGACCATCAGCGGCAGCATCAAGGGCGCCATCAGATAGGGCCGCTTGCCCAGAAGCGGATTGAGGAAGATCGCCAGGAACAGGCCGATCAGACATTCCGCCAGCGCCGTGATGATGCCGAAGCGCAGCGAGAACCATGAGGCCTGCCAGAAATAGCGGTCGTTCAGGACCTCCAGATAGTTTCCAAGTCCGCTGAGTTCCGGCGCGCGCAGGTTCTCGAACGAGACCGACGAGATGGAGTAGACAAGATTGACGATCGCCGGAAACCCCAGGAACAGCAGCAGGAATATGACGAGCGGGGACAGGAACAGCCGTCCTTCGCCCGGTTTCACAAGTTGCATGAGGTTAACCGCCGATCTTCATCGTTCATCCGGGAGCAGACATGGCGGCAAGGTCATCGCCGCCATGCGCGTGTTTGCTACTGGTTGAGCAGCTTTTCCATTTCGGCCTTGGTGTTGGCGAGCGCCTCGTCAAGGCTCTGCTGGCCGGACCAGTAGCCGGTGAACTCGCGCGCCTGCACTTCGTAGATCGACAGCGCGTTGGCCGAGGTGCCGCCATCCATCACGTAGCCATACTGGCTGGCGAAATTGCCGAGGTCCACCAGATCCGGCCGGTCTTCGGCGATTTTCGCCACCACATCGGGCATCAGCGCCGGCGAACCGCCGTTTTCGGCGTAGAGCAGGGCGGCGTCTTCCGTGGCGAGCCATTGCAGGAATTTCAGCGCGCCTTCCTTGTTCGCGGCGCTCTTGTTGAGGCCGAGACCGAGGCCGTGAATATGGTCGGCGCGGCCTTCAGGGCCCGCCGGCGGCGCGACCACGCCGGTGACATCGGCGACGGCCGGGGTCTTTTCGGGGTCGGTCAGTTCGGCTGCCGCGGCATTCCACTGCAGCGCGGTTGCCACCTGGCCGGCGGCAAAGGCGGCATTGGTTTCGGCATATTCGTAGGACAGCGAATCCTTCGGCGTGGCACCGGCATCATAGAGCGTCTTGTAGAGTTCGAGACCCTTGCGATAGCCCTCGGAATCGATGGTGATGTTGCCGTCGCCATCGCGCCAGTCGGCGCCATAGGAACGCGGCAGCGACTGGAACACCATCATGTTGAATAGGAGGTTCTTCATCTGCAGAACGGTGCCGTAGCGTACCGGGCTTGCCCGGTTGATGGACTTGGTGAAGTAGAGCGAGGTTGCCGCCCAGTCATCCCAGGTCCACTCGTCGGCGGGCTTCGGTTCCATCGCCTTGCCGAGATATTCCTCGGCGATCTTCGAATATTCGGCCTTGGCCTCGTCATCGCCCAGCAGCTCGTCCATCAGGTCGGTGCGGTAATACATGAAATGCAGCGAGAGGTCGGTCGGCACGCCGTACTGCTTGCCCTCATACTGCATGGTTTCCAGAACCGCCTTGCCGAACACGCTTTCGGCCGCGTCGCCGAGATCGATCGGCTCCATATAGGGGGCGTAACGGCCGATCGAATAGGTGGCGATCAGGTTGATGTCGAAGGCATCGGAGCCAGCGGCGAGATCGGCCTGAAGCTTGTCGTAAAAGCCGTCGCGGCTGAAGAAGATCAGCTCGACCTTGTCGTCGTCGTCGGCGGTTTCGTTATAGACCTCGGTCGCGGCCCGCAGTGCGGCCTCTTCCGAGCCGCCCGGCCAGCCGAGAACGGTGACGGTGGCATTGGCAATATTGGGCAGGGCGGTGCCGGCCAGAAGCGCGGCGATCACCGCCAGTGTGGTTTTCTTGATCATGTCGAGTTCCCTTCTCTTATTGGGTTTCTTCAGTCTTCAGATGATGCACTTGCCTTGATTGGTGCCGCGCGCCAGATCGGCGACGCCGATCAACCCGGCCTCGGCCCCGCAGCGCGCCGCGACGAGTTCCGGCTTGAGGCGCGGTGACAGGGCGGCGAGATGCTGCGAAACGCGGGTGAGAAAGCCGTCGGCGAGCCCGATGCCGCCGCCGATGACGATGGCATCGGGGTCGAACATCAGCTTGATATCGGCGCAGAGTGTGGCGACCTTGGCCGCCGAGCCATCGACGATATCGGCGGCCCAGGCTTCGCCGTTGGCTGCTGCCCTGAACACCGCCGGCGTGTCTTCTTCGTGGCCCAACCGGGCAGCTTCGGCCGCGATGAACTTGCCGGAGACCCGGTCCTCAAGCGGCGCCGCACCGCAGGAGGCGCTGCGCGTCAGCCCGAAATGTCCGGCAAGTCCGGTCATCAGCGCGCCCTTGCGGACAACGCCGCCGCCGATGCCGGTCGAGATCGTCAGAAACACGATGGAGCCCATCGTCTTGCCGGTCGCCAGATATTCGCCCCATGCCGCCGCCTGGGCATCGTTGACCGCAAGAACCGGCGCGCCAAACAGGGCCTCGGCCTTGTCCTGCAAGGGATAGCGATCGGGAATATTGAGGGTGGCCGGGTTCAGCGCCTGCCACAGACCATCCTCCACCAGCCCCGTGGCCGCGATGCCGACAGCGCCATAGCGGCCATGCCAGTCGCTTGTGGCGGCGTGGATGGCGGAAAGCCAGCCATCGGGCGTGCCGCCGGCCGCCGTTGGCACCCTGGTCCGCTCAAGCACCTTGCCGCCGCAGATCAGCGCCGCCATCGACTTCGTGCCGCCAATGTCGATCGCGAGCACCGGCCGGTCGTCCGCCGCCTTATAGGCGTCAGCGAGCGCGTCGCGGAACCAGGCGGTGGTGTGTTCGGTGCGGGTGATGGCGGAGCCGACGGTCACAGCAAAGGCCCCGGCGCGGGCGGCATCGGCGGCTTGCTGCGGCGTTCGGATGCGGCCCTCGGCAATGACATAGGGCGTGAGCCGGGCCATTTCGGTGATCAACGCGATATCCGGATCATCCGGCTCGGGGCCGCCGACATAGCCCGAAAGCGTGGTACCGACGAAATCCATGCCGCAGTCGAGCGCGCGGCGGGCGTCTTCGGTCGAGGAGCAGTCGGCCATGGTAAGCTTGCCCAGCGCCCGGGCGGCGACGACCAGATCTGCAAGGTTCACGGGGCGCGGCCTGTCGGTCGCGTCGATCGCGATGATATCCGCGCCTGCGGCTGCCAGGTCCTCGACATCGGAGAGGAACGGCGTGATGCGAACCGGGCTGTCGGCAAGGTCGCGCTTGACGATGCCGATAATCGGCACGTCGACCTTCTCGCGGACGGCGCGGACATAGCGGGCGGATTCGATCCTTAGCGCGCTCGCGCCGGCTGCGACAGCCGCCATCGCAAAGCCCGCCACGAACACCGGCTCGTCCATCGGCCCGCCGGGCACGGGCTGGCATGACACGATCAGGCTGTTTTTCAGAAAGTCTGGCTGCACCGGAATCCTCGCTGCTTTTTGCCTATAGCAACGCAATGGAGACCAGAATGCAACCAGTTTATAACTGGTATTATCGCTGCAGTTCGAAAACGAAATCGTAGACATCGCCGCGATAACGCGTTTCGCAATATTCCACGACCTCGCCCTGCGCCAGGAAGCAGCGGCGCTCGGTCACCAGAAGCGGTGCGGCGGGTGGGCAGGCAAGCCGTTCGCTGTCCTCGCGCGAGGCCGCGCGCGTGCGCATGCGCTGAATGGCGCGTTGCGGCAGAAAGCCGCGCGCCTGCAGCGCTTCATAGAGCGAATTCTTGATGAGGTCCGGCGAGTGCAGATAGCGCTGGGGCACGCTGGCGATCTCGATCGCGAGCGGCTTGCCGTCAGCTGTGCGGATGCGTTGCATGCGCAGGATCTGCTCGCTGCCGCCGATGCCGAGCGCCATCATCTCCGTTGGCGAAGGGCGGCTGATATGCTTGGAAAGCCAGATACATCCGGGTTCCATGCCGCGCGATCGGATGTCCTCCGAAAAGCTGGTCAGCGTCGACAGGGTCTTCTCGACCTTGGAGGCGATCTCCGTTCTCGCGCCGTGACGACGGCTCAGCAATCCGTCCTCCTGCAGCAGCGCGAAGCTCTTGCGCACGGTGACCCGCGAAAGTCCCAGCGCATCGGCCAGGATGCGCTCACCCGGCAGCCGCTCGCCGGCATGCAACGCGTTCGAAAGGATCACCTGCTCAAGCGCTGTTTTCAGCCGCTTGTACAGGGGTATATCGGCTGAACTGTCAGCAAGTTCTACGCGCACGCGCTCGATAATGTCCGTTGCGGCCATGGGCGGTTCCGGGGGCTGCCAAAAATTAATGTGGACTTATACTGGTATTATCCCCTGAAGGCAAACAGCAAGTCGCTGGCGTCGCTTTGTCTTGTCACACGGCCAGGAAACCGCCGTCGATCGGTAGCACCGCACCGGTCACCATAGCGCAGTCATCCGACAGCAGCATCGCGATGCTGGCTGCGATGTGGTCGGCTTCGGCAAACCGGCCGAGGGGGTGACGGACCATCATCGGCTCGCTCTTGGCCGGATCGCTCCACGCCTCGACGGCAAGTTCGGTGAGCGTGATGGTCGGCGCGACGGCGTTGACGCGGATATTGTGCGGGCCAAGCTCCTTGGCCATCACCCGCGTCGCCCCTTCGAGGCCGGCCTTGGAGGCGGCGTAGCAGAGATGTTCGGTGAAGCCGCGATGGCCGGCGATCGAGGAGATGTTGACGATCGCCCCGCCGCCGCCAGCCGCGCGGCGGGCCCGCGCGAATTCCTGGCAGGTGATCAGGGCGGAGCGCAAATTGATGCCGAGAACCGTCTCATAGCCCTCGTCGGTCATGTCGAACGTGCTTTCCAGCACGTTGATCCCGGCGCTGTTGATCAGATAATCCGCCGTGCCGGCTTCGGCCATCGCTGCGCGGGCGACCTTGGGGTCCCGGAGATCCGCCTGAATGATGCGGCAGCCGATCTCGGCCTTCAGGCTTTCGAGATCGCTCATGGTGCGGCTGAGGGCAACCACCTCGGCGCCGCGCGCGGCCATCAACTCGGCGCAGGCGCGGCCGATCCCCTTGCCCGCGCCGGTGATAATGACGGTTTTTCCGGAAAATTGCATGATGGCCTCCATTGCCGCATTTCGCGGGCTGTGGCGAAGATGCGTTTATAAACCAGGATAAGGAGCGAGCTCGCTCCGGGTTGATCGCGCCTATTCTAGAAGCGCTGTTGTCGACTGGCGAATCTCGCGCGCGGTGCGCTGCAGGGTCAGAAACGCCTGATAGCGATTGTCATGCAGGCGGCGCTTGAGCCCTTCTGCCGGATGGCATCGCGTTTCGACGCGCGACATGGCCGGCGTTGCCGTTTGCAGGTCCGGATAGCTTCCGGCCGCAACCGCCCCAAGCATGGCCGATCCGAGCAGAACCGGCTCCGGGCAGGCGGTGATTTCGACCGGATAGCCTGTCGCATCGGCAAGCATCTGCCGGGTCAGAGGGTGCGCGCCGCCGCCGCCGCTGACGGAAATCGCGTCAATGGTCGCGCCATTTGCCGCCTGGGTCTCGATGATCTGCCTGAGCCCGTAGCCGAGGCCGCAAATACCGGCGACGTAAAGCGCCACAAGGCTGTCCGCGCCGCTCTCCATCCCCTGTCCCATGATGACGGCGCGCGCATGCGGGTCGGCGAAAGGCGCGCGGTTGCCGAGAAATTCCGGCACCACATGCAGGTCGTCGGCAAGGCGGACGGCTTCGCTCGGCGTGGCGACCAGCGCCAGCGCTTGGTCGGCCAGCCATGCGGGCAGGGCCTTGCCTTCGTCCTTCGCGCGCGCTTCGGCCTCGGTGAAATGACGATGCAGGCGAACGAGCTGATCGATGGCGGCACCAGCGGCCGATTGTCCGCCCTCGTTCAACCACATGCCGGGCACCATGGCGGAATAATACGGCCCCCAGACGCCCGGCACGAAAGCCGGCTCGCGGGTCGTGGTCATGGTGCAGGAGGAGGTGCCGAAGACATAGGCCATGGCGCGCGTCGGGTCGCCGGCCCCGCCGCTGGCGCCCACCGTGCCGATGCCGCCGGCATGGGCGTCGATCAGGCCTGCGGCAACGGCGGTGCCGGCGCGAAGGCCCATGGCGCCGGCGGCTTCCGCCGTCAGACCGTTGCCAAGGGGGGTGCCGGGATCGACAACCGTTTTCCCGATACGGGCAAAGTCTTCATCTGCGAGGTCTTCAAGGCCGATCCGGCGGAAATAATCCGCATCCCAGCGGGTTTCATGGGCAAGATAGGTCCATTTGCAGGTGACCGTGCAGGCGGAGCGTTCCGTCGCCCCGCTCGCTTTCCATGTCAGGAAATCGGTCAGGTCGAAGAAATGCTCCGCCGCATCAAAGGTCGCCGGGCGGTTTTCCTTCAGCCAGAGCAGTTTTGGCGTTTCCATCTCAGGGGAAATGCGGCCGCCGACGTAGCGCAGGACATCGTGTCGACCGCGATTGATCCGCTCGGCCTGCTCAAGGGCCCGGTGGTCCATCCAGACGATGATGTCGCGCGCGGGGTCATCTCCGACCGGTAGCGGGCCGTCCGGCCCGCGCACCACCAGCGAACAGGTGGCGTCGAAGCCGACGCCCTTGATCTCACCGGCATCAACGCCCGAAGAACCGACCGCTTCGGCGACCGACTGGCAAACAGCCTGCCAGATCTGTTCGCTGGATTGCTCGACGATTCCGCCATCCGCGCGGTGGATGTCGATGGGGCGTTTCGCCGTCGCCAGCAGATTGCCCGCAGCGTCGAACACGCCGGCTCTGGCCGAGCCGGTTCCAACATCGATGCCCACGAAATAGCTGGTCACGCGTCTCTCCCTCTTCGATCAGACCCTGTCGAAAGCGGTCGGCAGCACGATCATGTCACGGATCGTGACGGTGCGCTTGCGGGTCAGCATGTATTCGACCGCGTCGGCGACTTCTTCGGGGTCGATCAGCGCGCCGGCTTCCTTGGCCTTGCGCAGGTTTTCCTCGGGCCAGTCGGCGAGAAGCGCGGAAACCACGGGGCCGGGGGACACCTGTCCCACGCGCACGCCATGCGGGATCATCTGGCGGCGCATGGTCTGCACGAAGCAGGTGATGGCCCACTTCGACGATGTGTAGACCGGCTCCCAATAGGCCGGGAAATGGCCCGCGATCGAGCAGGTGACGATGATGTCGCCGGTCTTGCGTTCGCTCATATGCGGAACCACGGCGTGGACATTCTTCATCACCGCGTTGACGTTGAGATTCAGCATGCGGTCGATGGTGGCCGGATCGGTGTCGGTGAGATCGCCGCCGATATAGGTGCCGGCATTGCAGTAGAGAATATCGATGTGATCGACCTTCTCCAGGATCTCCGGCACCATGGCGTTGCAGCTGTCGAAATCGAGGAGATCGGTGACCTGCGCAACGGCCTTGGCGCCGAGCCGTGCGACCAGTTCATCGAGCGCCTTCTCGTTGCGGTCGACCATCACCACGGTCGCGCCGGCGGCCAGAAGCTTTTCGGTTGTGGCAAGCCCGATTCCCGAGGCCGCACCGGTGATGACGGCGATCTTGCCATCCAGCGAAACAGACATTCTTTTCTCCTAGAATCTGCGTTTTGTTGTTGTTTTTGAAACCGTCTCAGCGCCACTCGCGGCCGATATAGATGGCGAGCAGGATGATGAAGCCCTTGATCACGTCCTGCAGATAGGGGTTGATCCCCATCAGGTTCAGGCCGTTGTTGAGGATGCCGAGAAGCACCGCGCCGATCAGCGTGCCGAGCACCAGGCCGCGCCCGCCGGCAATCGCGGTTCCGCCGAGCACGACGGCGGCGATCGCATCGAGCTCGAAGCCGACGCCGGCATTGGGCTGGCCGGACATCAGCCGCCCCGTCAGCACCACCGCCGCAAGCGCCGCCGTCAGGCCGGAAATCACATAGACGGCGAATTTCACATATTGCGTTTTCACGCCGGAGAGCCGTGCGGCCGTCTCATTGCCGCCGATGGCGTAGACATGGCGGCCGAAGGGGGTGCGCTGAAGCAGCACCCAGGCGAGGGCGTAGATAATGAACATCCCGATGACGGGGACGGGAACATTGCCGATCCGGCCGATGCCGAACCACGCGATCCAGGAGGGCAGGCCGCTGATCGGATAGCCGCCGGAATAGATCAGGCCGAGGCCGCGGGCGATGCCCATCGTCGCAAGCGTCACGATGATCGCCGGCATCTTTCCCCAAGCGACCAACACGCCGTTGAAGACACCAAGGCCGATGCCGACGCCGATGCCGGCCAGAAGCCCCACCCAGCCGGGCATGCCCATATTGACCATCAGGCCCGCCGCGATCGTTCCGGCCAGCGCCATCACCGCGCCGACGGATAGATCGATGCCGCCTGTCAGGATGACGAAGGTCATGCCCACCGCCAGAATGCCGACGATCGAAACCTGCCTCAGAACGTTGAAGATATTGGACACGCTGAAGAAATTGTCGCTGGCGATCCCCATCAGGATCGACACGACGATCAGCCCGGCGAGAGGCAGAAGCAAGGGCGAATGAAGCAGCGCGCTCCAGTTTCTTTCGGTTGCCTTGTCGTCCGCTTCGGCCGCATCGGCATTTGCATCATGCGACATGTTGAACCCTCCCGGTGGTTGCATGCTTCATTATTTCTTCCGAATTGATGTTCTCGCCCGCAACGGTCGCGACGATGC
>MDTD01040434.1_pt1 | contig 12337 bp, 10 predicted proteins | sample 811221 | NCBI WGS metagenome assembly MDTD01 (sample SAMN05326646, study PRJNA326480) | marine metagenome | isolation source: seawater | place: Pacific Ocean: South West | collected 2011 | reverse complement strand
TCTGTTTCCACGCCTCGATTGATCAAGGCGGCCCAATCCACTTGCTTGTCGCGCGCCATACTGATTCCCGATCCAATACATCTTGCGATCCGCTAGCCGGTCGCCAGTATTACACTGTATCGAAGTGATGGGCAAACTCAAGAGCCTCATCATAAGTTCATATGATGGAAGCGCGGAGAAAAATGATTTGTTATTAGTTGACCTGATTGACTGGAGTGCCATCCAGAAAACTGCGAAGGTTATCACTTGCTGTCTGGATCAACCGCTGACGTGCTGCTTTTGTGGCCCAGGCAATGTGCGGTGTAATAACGCAGTTGGGAGCGGTCAACAACGGGTTGTCCGCTGCCGGGGGTTCGGTTGAAAGCACATCAAGTCCTGCTCCTGCGATGGTTCCCGTCTGTAGCGCCTCTGCCAGCGCGGCTTCGTCAATGAGTGGCCCACGGGACGTATTGATGAGGAAGGCACTGGATTTCATTTTTCCCAGCGTCTGCGCATTGATCAGGTGATTGGTGTCAGGAGTTAAAGGGCAGTGCAGGGTAAGGACATCGGCGGTTGTCAGTACCGTGTCAAGATTGGTGAAGGTAATGCCCGGAACAACTTTAGGGGAGCGCGATGCAGCCAGCACTTCCATGCCGAATGCCTGTGCGATACGGGCCACTGCCGAACCGATGGTACCCAGGCCGATAATGCCAAGCTTCTGGCCTTGCAGTTCCATCAGGGAACTGCGGGTAAAGCAGAAATCCTCGCTGTTTACCCAGTCACCTTTATGCACATCCTGGTCGTGCAGGGCGACTCGGTTGGCCAGTTCCAGAATAAGAGCAAAGGTGGCCTGGGCAACACTTTCGGTGCTGTAGGCCGGTACATTGGTGACAACGATGCCGCGTTCGCTGGCGGTCTTCAGATCAACCACGTTGTAGCCTGTGGCCAGAACGCCGATGTAGCGCAGATCCGGCAGTTTGGCGATGGTGTCGGCATTGAGGACCACTTTGTTGGTAAGCAGAGCCTGCGCACCTGCTGCACGCTCAAGCACCTGTGCGGGTGCCGTTCGCTCGTAAACCGTGAGTTGCGTGCAGGTTTCGAGTGCCTGCCAATTCAAATCGCCGGGATTAGCGGTATAACCATCCAGAATTACTGTTCGGGTTGTCATGGTTTGCTCCTGAATATGGGGATTTAGGTCTGGCAGCGCACTATATCATGCACTTGACAGACGCCTATCCATATTCAGGAATTACCAGGCACGGAATTCGCAGACCTCGGCACTGGCAGAGCCATTGGTTGAGCTGAAAACAACGCGTAGCTTAGCTGTTGTTACCGGCTCTTTAAACGTGATTCTGCAATGCCGCTGGTAGTTGCCGAAGATGGTTTCGAGTACTTGCCAATCATTATTGATCCAGGCTTCAACCGTAAAATCGGCAGGAATCTGCGGATGTTTGAAGAGCGGCGGGGTACCATGGTATTCATGCACAATGTGCCCTGGAAAAGTGAGTTGTGCGGTGGTGATGGTCTGTGGCTGTTCCCAGGAGAGTTGCAGCCATTGCGGCATAGCTTGCTGGGGATCGGAGATCCAGCGATTGGTGGTGGCAACTGGACGGGTTGCGCCTTCAAGGACTTCTGCTGGATCGTAGACCGCCTGGGCTGGTGAGATAGCGTGAACCAGGGAGTGACGCGGCCCGGAACGGTATCGTGTGGGTGAAAGATGTTCCATGACGAAACCACCTGGCGCCATGTTGTCTGCAACCTGGCAACTGAGCTTGCTATTGGCGCAAATTTCCAGTCGCACATAGCCTCTTGTTCCGGTAGATTGGAGTTGGGTTTGCCAGCAAATGGTCTGAGTGCCTGCTGTTACATCTAAGGTGCTTTTGGCCAGGACTTGCTTGTCCTCTCGTGAGTAGTCCCAGATGGTATTAAGCCTGACGAGTCGCAGGTTTATCTGGGTCGCTTCTGTGGCCTTCAGACTGAGACTGACGGTTTCCAATGGTCCACCATCGACAGGGATGAGCAGAGCTGTGTCGCGGTTGATCCCCATCCAGCGGTCTTCCTGACTGCTGGTACCAGTGAATGGTGCGGTTGATGATGCGGTCACCTGAGCCGATGGGGCAAGATTATTTGGATCATTGAGGGAGGTATGGCGGAGGAAACAGCCATCACGAAGCAGGGTCTGCTGGATAGTTTTGAACTGATCCCCGGCAATGGCAGTGACAGGTTGTCCGGCTCGATGGGCAATTGCGGCGGCAACACCCAATGCCTGACCCATGAGTGCGGTCGTTCCCATCACCCGCACAGTACCAAGAGCTGCATGGGTGGAAGAGATGTTGCGGCCTGCCATACCGAGGTTTTCGATGTCTTTAGAAAAGAGAGACCGCAAGGGAATGCCATACGGGCCCACATAGGACTTGGCGGCGTATTCGCTGTCGCTCTGGTAGTTTTCCGCGGCTGCAGGTTCAGATGAAGCAGCCAGAAGTCCGCCAGGTGTGTGCAGATCCACAAACCAGCCACCATGGGCAATTTCATCTTCGAAGACACGGTTTTGTTGGATATCGTGCTCATTGAGCAGGTATTTGCCCATCAAACGGCGATTTTCGCGCTTGCCCGGAACCTGACCGATGAATTCCAGGGCATAATTTTTGCAGGCTTCCTTCATCACTGGATCTTTATTTTTCATCCAGTCCCAGACGCCAAGCGCGTGACGGGTGAGTTCGTGGCGAATGTCTTCGTTTTCGTAGAGCGTGTTGTAAGGAACGCCGATTTCGATCCACCAGAAACCGCCTCGCGGATCGCGGGGATGTCGTCCCTGCTCGTAGAAATATGAGGCATCTTCATGCTTAACCGCCCAGTCGGGGGCTTTGAATGGTACTTCACGTCCAATGTCCCGGCACCGGATGTGAATGGAATTACCCATGACGTCGGTTGATCCTTCTAGTGGTGCATGGACTTCTCCGGTTTCTTCACGGGATTCTGATCCCCAACGCCATTCGCAGCCAGCAAGATCACCGACAATGGCATCACCAGTTGCATCAACGAAGGTTTCACCCTGAATCTCCAGTAAGGTCTGAGCACTGCTGATCCGAGCCAGAATCGCTTTGATGCGCGAGCTGCTGTTGCAAGCAGGGCGGAGCCCATATCCGTGTTCGAGGCTGACGGGCGGACGACTCGCTTCCTTTTCAGAACAGAGAGTTCCGTCATCCATCCGCACATCCAGAACTTCGGTATTGAGGTACAGAGTAAGGTTTGGTTCGGCAGTGGCCCATTCGTACATCACCATGTCCCAGACGGAGTTGGTCCAACCGTTTTCGTTGATGACCTCGTGATTTCTGCTGCGCTCTTCGATCAGCATTTCGGAGATGATGCCGGTTTCCCGGCCATAGGCATGGTGGCATCCGGCCCCATGCACCGTCACCCGCATTTCGCTGGAACAGTTTCCACCCAGGACAGGACGGTTCTGGATCAGGCAAACGGATAGATTTTCACGAGCGGCTGCAATGGCGCAGCATAAACCAGCCAGGCCGCCGCCGCAGACGACCAGATCGTAGGTTTCCTGTTGCAGATGGGTGCCTGATGCGGGTGTCTGATTCATGGGATATGTCTCCGGTTGGATTGATTCTGTGAATATGTTTTTATTCTACTCGGAATCGCCACGGGAATCTTGATGTAAAATGCTGATAATTTGAATATATATGCTATTATTCAGGGCTATAGTTCTACTTATAGGGTGTCATAATGGGAAATCCGTACGTCCGGTTGATGGAAAGCGCGCAACGACTTCTGGGGTTGCATCTGGCCTATCACGATTTTAACGGCGATTGCCAGCTGCCAGAAGAATGGGAGACGCATCAACAGTCAGACTGCCTTTTTCATAAGGCACACAATTTTGGCACCTGTGTTCAGTTTTGCGGAGAGAACACCCATCGCAAAATGCTTGAACGACGGCAGAGCTTATGCCAGACCTGTCCATTTGGCCATGGAGAAGTGGTTGCGCTGGTGAGCAAGCACGGCATGCCGGCAGGTGTGCTGTATGCAGGTGCCTGGTGGGAAAGAGAAGATGAGCCGCCGAGTAGCGGCTTTATAGTGCGTCCGGCTAAACAATGGATAGCAGATGTACAGGAGGTTGTAGATAGTCTGGCTGCTAAGATGACAGCAATGCTGAGTAAGGACAGTCCGTCAAGTCATCCGCGTGGAGCTGCCGTGATGAATTTTCTGCGTCTGAATCTGCATGATCGCGTTACATTGCGGGATGTAGCCAGAGAACTTGGGCTTTCTCCTTCACGGGCAGGGCATGTGATAAAGGAGATTTTTGGAGAGACTTTCAGCGGTTTGCTCATCCGAGTGCGACTTGAGCATGCAGCTTTGCGATTGCGAAGCAATGATACGGCGATCAGCGATATTGCACTGGGGTATGGCTTTGCTGATCAGAGTCACTTTTGCCGTGCTTTCAAGAAACAGTATCTGATGACACCCCTGCAGTATCGTCGTGCAAATCAGCAGGCTCCCTGATAGTTGATAATTCTGCATTCTGTTGCATTTGATTGATTCTGCGCTACAGTTTTGCTGGAGGCAGGCTTTGTGTATGACAAGGCCGGGATTATTTTGAACCCGACTGAGGGGAAATACTAGTATGTCCATGTCAGATGAATTGCGTCGTCTTGAAGAAATGCACCGTAACGGCACTTTGAGCGATGATGAATATGATACAGCTAAGCAGAAAGTCCTGAACGAACAACCACGAGCTGCTGGTGGAGCGAACCCACTATTCGGGATGGATGAAAAGACGTATGCAATGCTGATTCATCTGTCGCAATTTGGTGGTTATATCACCGGGGGATTGGGCCTTGTTGCCCCAATTATTCTGTGGGTTTTGGGGAAGAATGATTCGGCGCATGTCGATCAACACGGCAGAGCAGTTATCAACTGGCTTATCTGTGAATTTATATATATCATTGTAAGTGTCGTGTTGATGTATTGCCTGATTGGGATTCCCATATTTTTTGCATTGGTAGTCATGAGTATTGTCTGTCCTATTCTTGGTGCGCTCAAGGCCAAAGATGGGAACCCATATAAATATCCTCTGACATTTGAGATACTCTGAGTTACCACGAGATTGCCATGGGAAAAGCGTATTCGATTCATATGTTCATGCCGGATGGAGATCCAGAGGGATTGCGATTGGTAACGCGATCAAACTGGACAGGAATTGGAGTCGTCTTTTCCCGAGGTGAGTTTCCAGAGGTCAAAAAGCGAGATGAGTTTTCTCGAACCGGGGTGTATATCCTGGTTGGGCAATCTGACGAAAATGAATTGCCTATTGTCTACATTGGTGAAGGTGATCCCGTCCTCAGGCGTTTAGAAGAGCATTACAGGGAAAGAGACTTTTGGACGTGGGGCGTCTTTTTTGTGACCACGGATTCAAGCCTGAACAAAGCTCATGGGCAATATCTTGAAACTCGTTTGGTTGCTATTTCTCAAACTGCAAAACGATGCTTATTGGAAAACAAACAAACTCCTCAAAAAGCGTCATTGACAGAATGGGAATCCGCAGATATGGAAGCATTTCTGGAAGATATCTTATTGATTCTTCCGTTGTTAGGTTTAGATATCTGTACCTTACCAAAAAGGCCTCGAAGGAAAGGCCAACTGATCCTTTATCTCAAATCTAAAGGTATTGAAGCGACTGGCTTTGAGAACAAAGAGGGATTCGTGGTGCTCAAAAGCTCTCAGGCATATGGAAGTGAAGTGACTTCTTGCCATCGTTACATTGTGAATCTAAGAACTGACCTTGTTTCGCAGAACGTTTTAACTAAGGATGGCCGACATTTTGTCTTTACACAGGACTATACGTTCAACTCTCCCTCTACTGCTGCAGGTGTTGTTCAAGGACGTAGCGCGAATGGTCGTCTTGATTGGCAGGATGCGTCGGGTCGGACTTTGAGGGCGATTCAGGAGGCGATAGAATAGAAAAGCCCCAGCGGATGATGCCGGGGCTTTTGAGAACATCTGATTTGGTGCTTGATCAGTCTTTGATCAGCTTGGCCTTGATGCGGCGGACGCCGCGGGATGAGGCTTCTTCTTTCTGGATTTTGAAGCGACCGAGACTGCCAATATTCTCAACGTGTGGGCCGGCGCAGATTTCTTTGGAGAAGTCACCAATACTGTAGACCGTAACACGCTCGCCGTAGCGGTCTGCAAAGAAACCGAGTGCACCCGTTTTACCAGCGTCTTCTGTAAGCATTTCTTCAAAGCTGACAGGAAGTTTGCGCTGGATCTGTTCGTTAACGATAGCTTCCACTTTGCCCAGGTCTTCTTTGGAGACTTTTTCGGGGTGTGAGAAGTCGAACCGCAGGCGTTCTGGCGTGATGTTCGAACCTTTTTGCTGGACATGGTCACCAAGGACCGTGCGCAAAGCCTGATGCATCAGGTGGGTTGCGGTGTGAAGCGCCGTGGTGGCTTCACTGTTATCGGCAAGACCTGACTTGAAGGCCCCTTTTTCAACTTTGGATGCTTCCTGGTGCTTGGCAAACGCTTTGTCGAAACCATCACGATCGACTTCAAAACCGCGCTCTGCAGCCATCTCTTCTACCAGTTCAAGTGGGAAACCGTGGGTCTGGTAGAGATCAAAAGCATGGCGTCCGCTGATGACTTTGCGCTGTACATGCTCCGGAATGCGATCAACCAGTTTGTTGAATTCACGGGTACCGCGCTCAATGGTCTTACTGAATTGCTCTTCTTCTCCCGTGAGTTCGGTCAGGATAAAGGACTCCTGGCTCTTAAGTTCAGGGAAGATCTCAGCCATCAAGTCAATGACGGTTTGCGCAACCAACGGAGTGAAAGCACCTTCGATACCCAGCTTGCGACCTTCGCGGATAGCGCGGCGGATCAGGCGACGGAGAACGTATCCCTGCCCCAGGTTGGAAGGCGAGACCCCATCAGCCAGAATAAAAGTAGCACTACGCAAGTGCTCGGCAACGATGCGGCCACTGCGGGTATCTCTGGGATTGGCTTCGTTTCCGATCTCTGCAATTTTAGCGAAGATTGGAGCAAAGAGTTCGGTATCGTAACAGCTGGATTTGCCCTGAAGGACACATGCCACTCGTTCGAGTCCCATGCCGGTATCGACATTTTGTTGGCTCAAGGGTATAAAGGTACCGTCTTTCTGCTTGTTGTACTGCATAAAGACATCGTTCCAGATCTCAACCCAGCGTTTGTCTTCGGGGTCGAAAGATTCCGGGGCTGGCAGTGGACCAACCCAATAGAACATTTCCGTGTCTGGACCGCAGGGACCGGTTTCACCGGCTGGGCCCCACCAGTTGTCTTTCTTTGGGAGCTTAGCGAGGCGTTCTGGTTTAACACCAAGGGAGAGCCATTTGTCGTAGGATTCCTGATCGAATGGCGCATCGTCATCACCCTCAAAGACGGACATGGCAAGACGATCCAGAGGGAGATTCAGCCATTCCGGAGAGGTCAGGAATTCAAAGGACCATTCAATGGCTTCCTGCTTGAAGTAGTCGCCAAGGGACCAGTTACCCAGCATTTCAAAGAATGTGAGATGGACGTCATCGCCAACTTCATCAATATCACCAGTGCGGATACACTTCTGGTAATCGGTCAGACGATTACCGGATGGGTGCTTTTGTCCGAGGAGATAGGGGACAAGCGGGTGCATGCCTGCCGTGGTGAAGAGGACAGTCGGGTCGTTTTCGGGTACCAGAGGAGCGCTCTTGATCTGCGCATGGCCACGCTGCTTGAAGAAGTTGATATATTTCTGGCGGAGTTCCTTGGCGGTCATGGAAGATACCTCAGTTTGCAGGTCATGGGAACGGAAATTTGGCTCTGATTCTGGTAACAAATGGAGCCGGAACAGTACAGCCACCCTCAGATAATTTCAACGACATCTATGGTTATGACCTGACAGTCTCACTCTCCCGGGGTAGTAAGAATCTTCATGGCAGGTCGATGAGGATGATTTCCCGCATGTCCTGCCTGATAAGCCAGGTGGCTTTGTGCGTTTCACTGATCCAGGGCTGAAATAGGTCCTGATTGACGGCTTGTACGCGCAGGATTTCCAAAGCGGTGGTAAGGCATTTCTGGAGTGCAAGCAGCTTTTTATCATCATGAAGGGGATGCAGGTTGAAGTGATCAATCATGGAGATGGTATCTTGAGGTTCAAGTGAAGCCCTCAGGTAAAGGTGGCGGCCAGTTAATCCCTGATAGTCGATCAATTCAGTGCAAGCCAGGCTCGTGGGGAGTGGAGACGTGAGATGACTTTTAATACGGTTGGGGGCAGACTGTTCGTGCCAGACATGCAGAGCAAGACATGTAAATGCTACCAGCATGGGCATAAGTGCAGTCTGGAGAGGATAATCACGGCAGAGCCTGAAAACACCTCTTATATTGAGCACAATCACTGTCACTAAAAGTTGCATTGCCATTCCCACGATGAGCCATCCTGGTAAGAAAAGCAGGGCCATACCAAGCGAAGCCTGGAGACGAAGATGCACAGGGGCATGTCGGCAGGTATAGAGGGCAATGATAAATGGAGCCTCTACCAGAAGAATCACGAAGCTGATGCGCATTATTGCCTTCATCAGTGCGCGAGAGCTGGTACTTTCTTCCAGGTATTGGGGCATGAGTAGGGGAGGGAAATAGAAGATTGACACGGGTTCTGGAAGGCGGAGAATGTACACGGTGGCCGTAGATGTTGCGAATTGGGCTTGTCTCTATCGCACACTTCAATTCGACAAATCGTGGATCTATAAGTGAAAGGATAGTTCATGCCGGTGAGAATTCATGCCTCCATTAAACGTACGATATTTATGATTGCGGGACTGGCTTTAGGGATGATGACGGGTTGCAATGCGACCGAGCAATCAACTGCATCTGAGCAGCAGAGCGTTTCTGAAAAAGCACAATCCAAAGAGGAATCAGCAGACATGAGTACTGAACAAAAAACCGACTATGCGACCTTTGGCGGTGGTTGTTTCTGGTGTGTGGAAGCGATCTATGAACGTATTGACGGGGTATCAAGTGCGGTTAGTGGATACGCCGGAGGGGAATCAAAGAATCCTACCTATAAAGAAGTGTGCAGCGGAACAAGCGGACATGCGGAAGTTGTACGCATCACGTATGATCCTGCAAAGGTGAAGTTCGAAACTTTGTTGGATGTGTTTTTTGCCACTCATGACCCCACTACGTTGAACCGACAAGGTAATGATGTAGGCACACAGTATCGTTCAGTAATTTTCTGCCACGACGAATCGCAGAGGAATATTGCCACGGAGAAGATTAAAGAATTGACTGAGAAAGGCACCTACAGCGATCCTATTGTCACCCAGATAGAGGATGATGTGCCATTTTATGAGGCTGAAGACTATCATCAGGACTACTTTCAACTCAACCCACGTCAGCCATATTGTCAGTTTGTGGTAGCGCCGAAGGTGAAGAAGTTTGAGAAGCACAAGGACGAATTGTTAGGTAAATGATGAGAGCCGATTTTCAGTCAGGGCTTAGTAACTTTCAGAGGTTGATCTGCAAACAGAATAACCTTTCTGAGCTCTGACGCATTCAACTCATTTGGCATTGGCTGGAACTTTTCAATACTGTCACGAAGTTCAATCTGTTAACGGTCTACCGATACCCTCGGCAAGTGACTGAAAGCACTCTTGAAATCGTTCCTATGAATTCCTATACTGACTTCAGGGCAACCCCCATGATACGGCGAAGGAATTGGCGGCCTGCATGTATATGCAGGTTGGATTGCAGGACAAGTACGCCAACTCCGTCGCCGTTTTTTTGCGTTAAGCAACATTAATCTTGCTTTAACGCTTCCCCCTTGGCGTAAAACGATTATGGTATGCGGAACAATCCCCGACTTATTGCCGGCGATCCCGAATGCTGGAATTCATCGCATTGTTTACCTGGGGTGTCTTACATTTCAGCCAATTACTGGAGTATCCTGGTAATAGTATGTGTATTTAGTTGGAAAGAACTTTTACCTTTGCATAGAGATACAATTTCATTGGCAATGTTGACAAGTGCAAGCAATGTCATTAGTTTAAGTTTTATGCTGGCATCCCACTACAAACCCCCAATAAGGAACTAGCCTTATGGCAAAGAAAAAGAGCACACCGCCAACCGACGATCCATTATTGACTCTGACAGATGTTGCAGAGTACCTTCAGGTCGCTGAGCGTACTGTTTATCTTTGGGCTCAAAAGTCCCAGATTCCCAGTTTCAAACTGGGTAATGTCTGGCGCTTCAAAAAAAGCGATCTGGAAACCTGGATCGAAGAGTGCCGTGATAATACGCCTCGTCCCAAGAAGTAAGGTTCTGGCGTATATTCTGACACCTTTCGCAATGCTCACCTCCCGTAATGGTTTACGGATGGTGAGCATTGTGTTTTTGTGATGATTCATGTAGGCTGTTCGCCGGTTAATTATCGCTGGAAGATCCAGTGGAATTCAGCGTTGTAATCATTCAGATTGCGTATTAAGGTGAAGGACTGGATGCACGCAGAGGAGACCTGAAATGCCCCCACGAAAACAGCTGGGACAACGAAATACCGCCCAACGTCAGGCGATTCTGGCGGTGATTGAGAAGTCAGGCGGACCACTGACGGTTAACGAGATTCTGGATCTGGCGAGTTCTGATATTCCGAACCTGGGGGTAGCGACGGTTTATCGGACTGTAAAGCTCTTGCTGGAAGCCGGTGACCTGCATGCTGTTATTTTGCCGGACGGGCAGGCACGCTACGAATCCAGCCAGCTTGAGCATCACCATCATTTTCACTGTCGGACCTGCCAGACAGTTTTTGATATGCCAGGCTGTATGATGCATATCCCGGAAGGGACTTCACTCCCGAATGGATTCATCGTAGAGGATCATGAGATTACACTCTACGGAACTTGTTCTTCCTGTTCGGAACAGACCTAAACACGGTTGTTAACGGCTTTTTTGTCTGGGATCGATGACATCGCGGAGACCGTCGCCTAAGCAGTTCATGGCGAGGAGGGTGGCGACCATGGCGATGGAGGGATAGAGGAGCAGCCAACTGTTCTGGCCTTCGGTGCCCAGGGCGGACATGCCGAGATTGACGAGGGTGCCCCAGGAGTCAAGGTTCATGCCTTTGTATTGTACCTGAAGTCCGATGAAGGCGAGGAAACTTTCCTGCAGGATAACCATGGGGACAGTCAGGGTGGTGTAGACAATGACGGGACCGAGACCGTTGGGGATGAGGTGGCGGAAAAGAATCGCCACTGGTCCGGCACCAGCCATACGGGCGGCTTCGATGAATTCCCGCTGCTTGAGGGAGAGGACCTGACCGCGCACGATTCTGGCCATTGTGAGCCATTGGACAGCCCCAAGAGCGACGAAGAGCATGACGATGCTGCGACCGAAACAGACCATGAGGATGATGACGAGAAACATGAAAGGGACGGCATAGAGGATGTCGACACCGGCCATCATGGCCTGATCGGTTCGACCACCGGCATATCCAGAGATGGCACCGTAAATGACTCCGATCAAAAGGCTGACCAGGGTGGCGACGATCCCGACCAGAAGAGAGATTCGGCCACCGTACAGAATGCGACTGAGCAGGTCGCGTCCCTGCATATCGGTCCCTAACAGATGAGTAAGAACAAGCGGTTGGTCGTCTGCCAGGATATGGATAATCTGGTCGCCGGTGGCGGAGTAGTGTTCGACGGGTTGATTGTTGTGGGTGATGGAGGTGACTTTCCCTGTATCCAGAAGGGCAACAATGGTTGCAGGACTGGCTTCGGTCGGGGTGCGTTCGATGATGGCAACCCGTTCATTTGGGGTAAAGAGTCCTCCGGGCGGTCGCATACCTTTGGTGATCAGGCTGGTTTCCCGAAGGTGAATCTGTCTTTTTGAGCCGTCCATGAGGATTTCGGCCAGTTTCCAGGAAGGATCTGTTTCCAGTGATTCGAGCTGCTCCGCGCCACTTTTTGCCATGATCTGGCTGATTTTGCCACGGCGTAATACCAGACGGTATTCTTCAACCTGAGTTTCTTTGACTGTCATAATGACCTGACTGGCCTGCATGGCTCCATCCGGCAACTCCGGGGCTTTGCCGACTTCAAGATTTTGCACAGCCAGGACGTCGGGATGACTGTAGCCGGGGGGCTGAGCGCCGATCCAGGGACGCAGGTAGGTAGGACTCATGCTGGTGACCCAGGGCGCAGTCAGGACGGGTACCAGTACGATCAACAGGAGAATGAGACCAAATCCCGCCAATCGATTCTGCCAAAACCGCCGCAGAGTGTCGCGCCATGGCGGTTCGCCATAGTGTTCGTTGCCGGCACTGACGTCGGATTGGTTTATCGGCTGG
>MDTD01006515.1_pt1 | contig 12337 bp, 19 predicted proteins | sample 811221 | NCBI WGS metagenome assembly MDTD01 (sample SAMN05326646, study PRJNA326480) | marine metagenome | isolation source: seawater | place: Pacific Ocean: South West | collected 2011 | reverse complement strand
GGGTCTATTAATTGAGTCATTTTTTCTCTCCTTTTTTTGCTCAAAAAAAAATATGGCTAAAGACTTAGCTTTTTTACATTTCAAACAGAATACCAAAAAGCTAAGTCAATGTCAATAAAAATTTAAATTTTAAGAACAGGCTTCGACAAACTCTTTTATCTCTTCCCACTTTTCTTCCTCTTCGGAGAGATTTTCTTTTCTTACTATAGTAGCTACTTTTGTTATTGTTGCTACAGGAATTCCATATTCCTCTTTTATATCTTTCTTAAGTGCTGAGATTTTGTCTCTCATAGCTTCAATTTGAATCATAAAGTCTACGATTCGTTGTATTTCTTGTTTAAGTTCAGATTTAAGTGCTGCTTCCATTATTTCCCTCTATTAGTTTAAATGTTTGTCTTACTTTTGATGGTATTTTTCGTATAAGTTTTTCTTTTTGTAACTGCTCAATAATCTCTGCAAATAATTTTTGTGCTATTTCAGCTGAGTGTCTTATGTTTTTGTCAGCTAAATTTTCTATAACTATTTTTTGATTAATTATATTAAGTGCGGTCACTAGATTCGCAGAACCAATACCTCTAGTTCCTTTGAAATCTCCCTCATCTCGTGGCATAACGAGTTCGTAGGTATCGTTTTCCCATATCTGTTTTTCTTCGTCATCAAAAACTTCAATAGGCATACCTTTTAATATATTCCAAACAAGTTGCACATGATGGTTCTTCACGGCTTGCTCCCTTCGGTCGCACGCTTCGCGTAACGTTAAGATGCGATCCAATCATCGCGATATGGGTCTGCGTATAGCCAAGCCAAAGCTATTTCGACGCGTTTAGGCGCATTTCTGGCGTATATAGCGTTTACAAACTCACGTTTGAAGCGTAGCCACGGATTTCGCAGCGTTTTTACAGGCTTGATGCACGGTATGTCACGTTGATTCCAGTGCTTACAACGTTTAGCGAAAGCAGCCTCAGCGTTAAGTGTACGCGTTGTCTCTCCGAGACGCTTCTTTAAAGTCTCATACAACTCTTTAAAAGCATCGCTTTTTTCGCTGTCACTAATCTGTGAGATGCAGATTCGCCTCGCGTTTCTAACTAGATCACGGTAGGCATTTTTTGAAACTAGCTTAAAGTACATTTATATCTCCTATTAATAGCATAGTTTATGGGTATGTGCAACCTAAAATTTTGAACATTAAGAAGCACGGTGAAAATCATCTATTTTTCTTATCTAAATCAAGCAAAATACGAGTCCGCACTGCATTCATTTGATAAGGTAAGTCTTTAAGTCTAATAAAGTGCTGATAAGCTGCTTCAAATTCCCTAAAAACTGGTGAGTACAAGTCTTCATAACGATAGGGTGCGCTGTAATATGGTTCTTTTAACGTACCATCGTCTAACATAAGTGGCCAAAGATACTCGTCACAGTGTTTCATGCGATCCATTAAACGAAGTATAAATCCTCTTACGGCATCTTCGTTTGGAGTTAACTTGAAATATTCTACTAAATTCATATATTCAGTATAAAACGTATTATAATCATGTGTGAAGAGATTTCTGTAATCTAAATAGTAGTCAGCTGCAATTGATTGATAATCGGTTGACTGAACTAGCCTAATTGTTTCATCATCAAAAAATCCTGAGTTGTAAAGATTCATTTCTTTAAAACCCTCGTCGCACGAAGTGATAACTAATTTTGGATTATCAAGCATCACAGCTGCTTGACCCTCAAGTAACGAAGGAATTGCATTGTTTACAACAGTGTGCATTTTGTTTGGATAATCTTCTACTCTTTGTTTCATATATTCAGAGTTTGATAGTATCACATTTTCATCAAGGTATTGACCCCCGCTAACTTCACGATATGTTATTAACAAATCTTGTTTGCGTGTACTGTCAATAAATGAAGCAGATGTTCTACTGTTATTAAAGTGATCAACTCTCTCTGGCCACACTAAGGAAGAAACACAATGCTCGTCAGACTCGTAGGGCATATTACACATAGATACGTCCCAATAATACTCTGGGTGCGAACACATAATTCTGTTAATCGCATGAGCATGATGAAATGGAGGAGCTATGATTAACAAGCACGATTTGGGAAATGTGTTGACAAAGTTTAACAGTTCATCAAAAGTGTGACACAAGCCATGCCTTCTGCTTCCAAAAAAGATTCTCTCTGATATAAATGATTGAGGAACTGAATTAGCAAATTTGACTAATTTTTCAAAAGTCATACAAAGTATCTAACATTTTAGGAGAAGTATAAGTTTTACCGTCTTTCCAAAACTCCCTCTCATTGAACCATCTGTACTGTCTGTGCCGTTTCCAATAAGCATTGATACGTTTTACAGCGGCATCATAATAATCATGATGAGGTGCATAAACTATGTCAAGCCTAGCAGCAGCTTCTTCCATCCACTCATGAGCCAGCCAAGGCCTCCAACGAGCGATATTCTCCGCTTCATCAATGGTTCTTCTTACACTCCAGTCTGAGTAACCGATTCTTGTTAATATTGATTGTTTTGCTTTAGCCATGAAATCTCCTTTGTTAATAATTAATTATATAAAATAATTAAGCATTTTACAAATTATAGTTATCTTTAATAATGTCATTAATATATTCGCCAACTATTATTTTTGGTATCCAACCTAGTGCTTTTATGTTGGTTATATCAGCAGTATTGTCTTGTACTTCACAAGCATCGCCGTTTGTAACTTTGATACCTTTTAATCCAGCTAGTTTTCCAAGTTCTTCAACAACATTACCTGTGCCAGTGCCAATATCATATGCCGATTTCAATAATCTAATATCTTTATTCATTAATAGTACAATTGCTTCTACTACATCATTTACGTGAATAAAGTCTCTTACGTGTTTAGTTACATAATCAACTTTACCATCTAGCAGTTTAGGAATAAACATAGATTTTCTAGCATTATCACCATATACTGTAGTAAATCTTAAGGCAACTTGATGCTCAAATGCAGTTTCTTCGTTTACCTTTTTAGTTGTACCATAAGGTGATAACCACCAGTTGTGAATACATGAGGAAGATGCGTACATCAATGGTATGTTATTATAGTGACAAATTTTTTGAATACGAGTAGTGTTCTCTACGTTATTTTTCCAATACTTTTTTGGTTCTTTTAAACTTTTTCGTACATCTGCATAAGCTGCAAGATGAATAACGTAGTTTATCTCATGTATATCAAAATCTTTTATACATTTTGGTGGATCTTGTTTTAAATCCCATTCAACAATTTCATGACCATCTTTTTCTAATCTTGTTTTAAGATGACCACCAATAAATCCTCTTGAACCAGTTATTGATATTTTCATTTTTTTGTGTTCAAAAATTAATTGTTTTAAGCATTTACCACGCCAACATTGTTAATATGATTATAGTGATCAACTATATCAACAATGTATCGAGCGGCAAAAAACTCGCCATGTGATTTGACTAGAGTCTCATACTCTTCCATGATGTCAGGTGCGTGTTGATAGAGAAGCGCTTTTGCTTCAGATAGGGATGGTCTTTTGTGCATGATTTTCCTTGCTAAAAATAAAATTATGTTGTAATCTACAAATATGTATGTTGACGATAAACAATTAAAATTTGAAATAAAAGAAGTACATTCTTCAATTCATGAACTAGCTAATGATCTTGGTGGTGACATAAGATATCTACATCAAGAAATTTCTGAGCTTCGTGAAACGATTGACTTGCTTCAACAAGATATTAGACAGTTAAAGGATCAAATTAATGGCTCATAAACTCGTGGGTTTTGCCCACTCATCAAATTCATTACATATAGAATATATAAAAAATCAACTGTCGGCAATAGCTAATGAGATTGAAGGCCTAGCAACAGAGTTTGCAAATGAAAATGATTCTAGAATTGAACGACACTCAAAAATTCCCGACAGGTTACCTTGTTTAATGTTGTTCAAAAACGATTCCTATAAAACACATATTCACGCAAAGCTCAGTAACGAAAGAGCAATAAACTGGACGCGAGAAAAGATAGGTTAATGAGTTTTCCGATAATTGATTGGCAGTCTTCTAACGAAGTTTTAGTCAAAGAGTTTACAGAGGGATTTACTAATACAGGTTTTATACGTTTGTATAATATTTGGAACAAAGAAGAAGAATATTTAATAAATGAATGGTATAAAGCAGTTAAAGATTGGTTTCTTACAGCAGAAGATAAAGAAACCTATCGTGCAGATAAAAATTTGAGAGCTGGGTGGCATGGTTTAAATGAAACCTATCTAAACCCTAGAAAAGGAAACGATTATAAACAGTGCTATGAAATAGATCAATTTGATGATTTTAACACACTACCTCCAATACTAAATAAAGCTATTTCAAAAGCGTTTCCTCTTATTAATAAAAAATCTATAGAAATTCTTACTATTTTTGAGTTAATGTTGAACACAGAACAACACTACCTTACAAACTTACACAGTGATAAAAACTTACATCATATAAGAACTGCGTATTATCCTGGAAGTAAAAAGTTAGACAATCAGCTACCTTGCGGAGAGCATAAAGATTATAACTCTATATCACTTCTTTTTTCCCCAGATGAAAATAAAAAGTTACAAATTAAGACAAGACAAGGAGAATGGAAAGATATACCTTATCTTGATAACTCCGTCGTAATTAATATCGGTAATTTAATGCAAGTATGGTCACAAGATTTTCTACATTCTGCTTTTCATAGAGTATTATTTAATGAAAGTCCATCTTTTACAACTGTATATTTTTTAGATTTACCACATGATCTAATTTTAGATCAGATCGGACCAAATAAAAAAAAGTATGATGATATTACTGTGGAAAAATTTAGAAAACAGTTTCAAAAAACGAAAGAGATCTTTAGACAGAAAAGTTCTTTAAATGTCAAATGAAGTTATTTTATTATCTGATATACCTAATCAATCCCATGAAACATATGCCGCTAGATACTCAGGGCCTTATGTATTAAAGTCTCAACTAATATCAAGAGGTCATAAAACAATAGTTTTAGACTGGTTTAGGTTTAAAAAAGATATTAATGAATTTTTTAATTATTTAGAGAATTTAATAGATGAGAACACTATTTGCGTTGGCATAGCAAATACGTTTCTTTATCCTTCTTTTGAAAATAAAAAACTATCTGACTCTAGTGGTTTTTCCACTCAAGCGGTAAACACTAAATTAGATAAACTTACCGCTGCCTCATATTCTCTGTATCTATGGGAAAACTCCAATGATGCACTATTTTTATGGTTTAAAAAACTTAGAGAGATACTTGATAAATACAATCCAAAGGCTAAAATTGTACTTGGAGGAGCACGTAGCACTAGAATATTACAGATGAGTATACTGGCTTCAGAGGACTATGCTATAAAAAACTTTGTTGATTATGTAATATGTGGAATGGCAGACAATGCCATGATTCACTTAATAGAAAAATTTAAGAAAAAAGAAGAAATCAAACCTTCTTTAGTTAGAGGAAACATTAAATTTATTTTTTGTGACAGAGATGAGTGGAAAGTAGACCATAACACAGTTCCTCATAATTTTTATACTAAAGAAGATTGCTTTTTACCACATAACTGGGCACCTTTGGAAGTTAGTAGAGGTTGTGGATTTAATTGTAAGTTCTGTTACTATGAAACAAGGTATTCATCAAAAAGATGTATTAATTCCTTAAGAGAAGAACTTATTGCAAGTTACAATGAATTTGGTATACAAGGATATAATGTAACCTCTGATTGTTTTAATGATAACAGAAAGTGGGTAGGTGAGTGGGCAAACATGGTAGCAAAACTTCCATTCAAAATAGAATGGGCTAGTTATGTTAGAATTGACCCTTTTCATAAGTATACTGATTCTATGGATGAAATTATTGAAAGTGGTTATAGAGCAGGATTCTATGGCATAGAGACATTATGTCATGCTGCTGGTAAAGCTGCTGGAAAAGGTCTTAATCCTGATAGAGTAAAAGAGCTACTGCAAATACTTAAGAATAAGGGTGGTAAAAATATATGGACAACAGCTTATTTTATATTAGGACTACCAAAAGAAACACAGAAAAGTTTAGATGAAACACTTTCTTGGTTACTAAAGCAAAGAATTATTGACGAAGTGCAAACATCTATACTAGATGTTGGACCTTTTATAGAAGAATTAGCAGGTGTTGTCGACTTTTCAGATCATTCAAGAGATCCTGCAAAATATGGCTTTAAAAAACTAGAGTTTAATCCAAGATTTTACTGGGAACACGAGGATTTGAACTTGGACGAATGTTATGAAATACAAGAAAAGTGGAAAAAAGCATTTGTTGATCACCCTTTTACTAGATTTGGAGGCAGTGCTCATGGAGAATATGCTAGAATAAGAGACTTAGGGGTGACTCACAGAGAGGCAGTTACATTTATGAAAACTAAGTTTGTCACAGGTAAAAAGCTGATTAACATATCAAAAGAAAAGAAAAAACAATTTAAAAACTATATAATTGACTTATCTACGGAACACGTAGAAAATTACTATAACAGGTTTTTGAAAACTAATAGAGTAAGATGAAAGCAATACCATTTATTCCTCATAAACAAAGAATTGAAAAGCATAAAGTAGATTATCTTAGAGCTATTTCTGATAACATGGATCACCCTTGGCAAGCAGAAGATGGCAGAGAATTAGCACCAATACAACAATCATTAGTAGATAAAGTATCACAATACACTAAACTACCTTATTGGTGTTGGACTGATTGTTGCACTGATGCTCTTCAAATTTGTATTGAGGGTTTGACAAAGGAAGGTGATACAATTCTAGTGCCAGCCTATGGGTGGAGAGCTTTTGCTAATGCACCAACAATTATGGGTCGAGAGGTAGACTTTTGTGACATTGACGAAACAGGAAATATCAACTTAAATAATCTTGAATATATGATAAAACAAAAAGCGCCTGCAGCAGTAATAATAGTACACAACTTTGGAACGATAGTAAACGTTTCTGAAATTTCAAGTATCTGTGATTTTTATGGTGTAAAAATCATTGAAGACGCAGCCCCTGCATTTATAATGAGTGAGCCATACTCTTATATACCAGGGTCAAATTCAGATGTAGTGTGCTACTCGTTTGATTTTACAAAGTTTCCTGGCACACTAGGCTCTGGAGGTGCAATTGCTACTCGTCATGCTGAGTTACATGATATATTCTTTGAACTTCAAGCACATGGCACAAATAAACAAAGAGACGTTGTTAGGATAGGCACTAAAAGTTTTATGGATGTTACTTCATGTGCTGTTCTTTTAAAGGAAATAGAGCTTTTTGAACAAAATCAGTATAGAGAGCGTAGAAGACAGGTTGCTACTTGGTATAATAATAATCTTCCATATAAATCTATACCTGGAGAAAATTATATTTGGGAAAGATATTCAATGTTTGTTCCTTCAAAAGACGTTGTGGAGGTGCTAGAGCGACTTCACTCTATACGATGCTTAGCTAAAACCATGTTTAAACAGCCTGTTAATACTTTTTCGTTCTATAAAAATCGTAAACACTTACCAAATGTTCTACACTTTATTGATAATTTAGTACACTTACCATCACATCACTTTTTAACAGATGAAGAGTTAGAGCGAATCAAGAGTGTATTATGATTTCCTGTTATATGTTAGATGTGCACCTTGCTAACCGATGTAATTTAAATTGTGACGGTTGCAATCACTGGTCTAATTATGGGTTCAAAGAGGTATTTTCGGCAAAAACTCTCAAGGAGTGGGCGGAGCCTTGGTCAAAAGTGCTTGAGCCTGAAAGAATCAATTTGTTAGGAGGAGAGCCTTTACTTAATAAAGAATGTAGTTTAATAGTTGAAAACTATCGACAAATGTTTCCTAATTCAACTATAAAGCTATTCACTAATGGGTTTTTGTTATCAAAAAACAATTGGTTACAAGATTGCCTAAGAAAAAATAATTGTGTTTTAGTTATCACTCTACACTCTACTGAAAAAAGATATTTGAAAAAATTAAAAAGTGAGTTACAATGTTTAAAAAGTTGGGGATATTCAACCCAAAAAATGAAAACATGGTTTAGAACTGTTTTTGACTATGACGGCATAGAAGTAGAAATAAGAAATATGGAAGGTCACTGGTATAAAACGTATACAGGAAATGGATATAATGCTAAACCTCACAAAGATAATAATCGACGCCAAAGTTGGGAAAACTGTGTGTCAAAATATAGTGTTCAACTTTATAACGGTAAGTTACATAAATGTGGAGCTATTACGTATTTAAACGATTTTTTGTCAAAATACAACCTTATGGATGATGAAGATTGGAAACCTTACTCAAGATATAAAGGTACAAAACCATCTGCATCATTAAGTGAGATTAAAAACTTTTTTAAAAAAGAAGATGAATGGATTTGCCAGATGTGTCCTGCAAATCCAGACAAAAAACAATCTAAAGAAGTATTTAAGAGATATGAATACTAAGCTAGTAATATTATTAGCATACTTTTAACCAAAGGATAAGAATTAATTTACATGCAATACTTTATAGGAAAATTAATTTACATCTGCTTTATCAATTGATAACCAAATATGTATATAACAGTTAGAAATAATGATGTAAGTAAAGCGCTACGCGTCCTTAAAAAGAAATTATTGCAAGAAGGCATTTCAAAGGAACTTAGAGAAAGACGACACTTTACTGGAAAAGCAGAAAAAAGAAGACTTGCTGAAAAGGCAGGTCGAAAACGTTGGATCAAAAAAAGAGCCCAACTTGAGCAGCAATTTATTCGTGAAGAACGTAATCAATTTAGAAAAAGAAAACCAAACAGAAATGTTCAAAGACCTAACAAAGGTTCAAATCAGCAAAACAGACCACGTACATTTGGCAATAAAAATTTCAGAAAACCACGTACATAACTTAACATTTACTTTAGAGGCTTTTATTAAAGCTATAAAAACAGGTCATGTGGTATATCATAATTTTACCTTGACTGTATTATCTAATCATGTTAAGATTTATACAAATGATTACTTTAGACACTATAGGTTGTCCTTAGACGATTGGAAAACAGTTAAGAAACAATTTACAGACGCTTTAAAGTTGCACGTTGCTAAATAATTCTTTATAATTAAGTATAATTTATGGAGAGTTAAATGAACGCATACAAAGGAACTTTTAAGAAAAAGAACGGAGAAAAGCGTGAAATGGTATTCGCAAGAATTTGGGACTTACCAGAACCCTTTTTAAAGAAACACGTTCAAGGAGCTGGGTCTGAAACTAAGTATCCAGAGGGGATGGAATTAGTTTGGGATCTTGAAGCAGATAGTTTTAGAATCTTTAATTGGAGAACGATTGAAGGCAAAGCAAAACATTTTAACATAGATAGTGCCTTGTTTGAGGTATAGTCGATTAGGCAGGCTGGACTCGGGGGCGGTACCCGACACCTCCACCAAAACGAGAAAATTATGAGCGAAGAAAAGAAAAATGGCGTTGTTATTAAAGATGAACACAACGAATTTGAACTTGCATTAAGATTTTTAGGTAATGAACTTATAGCAATAAAAATGGCAGCACACAACTTCAGTGGTAAACTTATCGTATATAGTATCCTCTTATTATTATTTAGTTTTATGCTTATTGAAGTTTTTGAAGTAAATACATGGATCGCATCATAACCCAGAGGGGGTGAAATAGGATCGACAGATGAGTAAAGACCAATACTTAGAGGCAGGTGCGCAAGCGACCTTAACCGCAAGATTTTAATAAATGCAAACGATAATTTTGCACCTCAGGAGTTAGCACTAGCTGCTTAATTTCTATGCGCCTGGAGAGAGCGTGGAAACAGAATCTCTCCCTTATTTCCTCTGTGAAAAGAGGATTCGCAGGTGATACACTTTGGAATAATACATCAGTAGCTAAGATGTACTGTATCGGCGACGTGAGATGGGCTATCAAGACGAATAAGATAGACTCGAAGTAAGTGGCTAAAATTATCTCACACGGCAGGGCGCGCTGGAGGCCTGAGGGAACTATAATAGTCCTGCCTAAACACTCAAAGAGGTTTAAATGCGAATCGAAGACGACATTAAATTAGACTATTCAGATGTTCTTCTGAGACCTAAACGATCAACCCTAACTTCCCGTTATGACGTTGATATTACCAGAACTTATAAATTCAAACATAGCAAAGCTGAATGGAGCGGTGTTCCAATCATGGCAGCAAACATGGATACTGTGGGAACTCCAGAAATGCACGAAAAATTGTTAGAATACGGAATGATAACTTGTCCTGCGAGGCATTTTATGAAAAAAGATGCAACATGGTGGAGAATCGGAACTACAGATAACAGAGCATTAGGAAAAAATGTATGTATGATGGGTGGACTAGAAGATATAGGACATATGGTTATTCATCATCTAAAATGGAATTTTATTGGAATTGATGTTGCTAATGGGTACACTATATCTGTAATAGATGCTGTAAAAGATTTAAGAAATAGATTACCAAACTCAATCATTGTTGCAGGTAATGTAGTAACTGCTGATATGACACAAGAATTAATTTTAGCTGGTGCTGACATAGTAAAAGTAGGAGTTGGTCCTGGAAGTGTATGTACTACAAGGGTTAAAACTGGTGTGGGTTACCCACAATTATCAGCAGTAATAGAATGTGCCGATGCTGCTCACGGTCTTAATGCACACATAATTGCTGATGGAGGATGTAATTCATCAGGGGATATAGTTAAGGCATTTGCGGCTGGAGCTGACTTTGTTATGATTGGTGGAATGTTAGCTGGTCATGATGAGTGTGATGGTGAAATTGTTAACGGAAAAATGAAATTTTATGGTATGTCCTCAGAGTCTGCGATGAGTAGGCATAATGTGCCAACTAAAGATTATAGAGGAGTAGAAGGCAAAACAGTTGAAGTTCCATATAAAGGGGCTGTTAAAAATACAATAATAGATATATTAAGTGGCATTAGATCTGCTTGTACTTATGTAGGTGCAAAAAGGCTTAAATCCTTATCAAAATGTACAACTTTCATAAGAGTTAATAATACACACAATACAATTTTCGGAGAAGAAAAATGATTAAAAATACTGATAAACTTATAATGTTAATGGACGAAATCGCTATTGCAAAGAGTAGATTACAACCACATGATACAGGTCATATACACACATCTATCAGTTGGTTACAACAAAGGGTAGAAGAAGTCAAAAAAGAACTAGAAACAGATTACGTAGATATTAATGATAATCGAGTAAAGATTAATAAAAGTTTATGGGATGTCGCACATAAAGAAGGCACATTAAACAGTGTATAAAACATATTTATTAGGAAATGGCGGATATGCTCAAGAGTGCTTTGAGCAATTCGTATTAGGAGGAGTCATACAAGACTTTGGAGGTTTTCTAATTTTAAAAAATAATAAGTTAGTAATAATTAATGAAGAAGGTGTAGATGACTTTAAATACCCTGATAAATCATCTTTTGTTTTAGGAACAGGACACCGAGTTTGGAGAAAAAAATTTTTAGAACATTTATTCAAAGTTTATGAGCAAGATATAAATCATTTTCCAAACATAGTCGCTAATGAGGCACATCTATCACAAACAAGTAGATTAGGAATAGGTAATGTACTTAATTGCTTTGCAATGACAAATGCAAACGCTGATATAGGTAATTTTAACTTGTTAAATTGCTACGCGTCTGTTCATCACGACGTAAGAATGGGAAGCCACAATATATTTACTACATATGCTACAGTATTAGGTTATTGTAATATAGGAGACGATAATTGGCTAGGTAACGCAACAACCGTTACACAAAGAACTAATTTAGGGAATGACAACACCTTGAGCTCTGGAGAACATCTATTTGATGATATGAGTGATAGACAGTTTTTCAAATCAGGTGTTATTGTTAACAAACCACCAAAAAATGATAATATTATTTAGAAGCTCAGAGGCTGCTGTATCAGCAGGTTCATTAGGAGATGAAACAAAAGAAGGCTTACGATGGAATGGAAAACATAAGCTAGAAATCATTAGAAAGTGCTATCTTTCTATTCAACGATCATTAGATGAAAATGATAAAATTATTATAATAGATGATAGAACTACTGAAAACACTCTTAAATGGATGGAACAAAATACTAAAGCTCAATTTAGTGTTCATAAAATCACTCCATTACCAGAACTTAGGGCAAATCATCCATATCCAACGTATCATCCAGTATTAGCTAATTCTTGTCCAGAGTTAATGGAGTTTTTGATAGAGCTTTCGGAACAAAATAAAGATGAGTTAATTTATATTTGTGAAGAT
>MDTD01075987.1_pt1 | contig 12338 bp, 18 predicted proteins | sample 811221 | NCBI WGS metagenome assembly MDTD01 (sample SAMN05326646, study PRJNA326480) | marine metagenome | isolation source: seawater | place: Pacific Ocean: South West | collected 2011 | reverse complement strand
GATTGGGTAGTAGATGAACTTGTAGATTCGATGCTGAATCCACTGGGCTCCAGCAATCTGGGCATCTTCAGTCATTCGAAAACGAAAAACTACTGCGAGGGACTGCACGAACAGAGTTCCAACAACGATACAAACAGCGGTCACATGAACGGCGACCATCGTATGATAAAGCATGGATGAACCACAATATGAGGTGAGTCAAAGGTCTGTGAAGAACATTCAGCTTACGAAGTTACCCCGCAGTTGCAAGCAAGCTCCACCAAATCCACTTTCAATCACTGATTTGATTGGCAAAGGCTTCACCATACCGACCAACACAAAAAAATCATTGGCCTTCTACATCCCAAGAGTTGCCTCTGCTCAACGCTTATCGCAAAATAGAAGAATTTGTTGGTAAACCAACCTTCAAACTGATTTATCTTTTTTCCGAAAGAACTATAAATGTCAGAATTCCATACACTACAACTCACTGATCTAGAAGGTAACGAATGCGCTCTCTCAGACTACGCTGGCAAGGCTTTGCTGCTGGTTAATGTGGCAAGTCACTGCGGTAAGACCCCGCAATACAAGGGGCTCGAAGATCTGCATCAGCGCTATCAGGAACAAGGCTTCAGCGTGATGGGCTTCCCTTGCAATCAGTTTGGACAGCAAGAACCAGGAACTGCCCAAGAAATCCGACAGTTTTGTGACCTCAATTATGGAGTGACATTTCCCCTCCTTGCCAAGCTAGAGGTCAGTGGAATAAACCAACACCCGCTCTATGCGCTTTTGACCGGACCAACCGCCGCATTTCCAGGAAAGATCACCTGGAACTTCGAGAAATTCCTAGTTAACCAAGAAGGCGAGGTACAGCAACGCTTTGCCCCAAAAATAACTCCAAGTGATCCAGAACTGATCCAGGCTCTGGAAGCGCTGCTCTGAGTTATGCTTCGTTTTGGTAATCAGATGAACACGCCTCCCATCCAGTTGTTGTTGCTTGGGATACTTTCCGTGATGACCTATCTGAGTTTTAGCTCTCCAGCTAAGGCACAATTGCTTCCCATGGCTGGAATTCTGGGCAGCGCTGTGCAACAAAATTACGAGGACTGCATCCTTAATAACATGAAGGGAGTGCAGAGTGACATTGCAGCTCAGGCCATTCTAGATGCTTGTCGTAGCAAGTTTCCAAATATCAATGGAGGAGCTGGACTACCTGCTCAAAGCAAGCTGGGGATCCTGCCCAACCAGGCACTCAACCAACTGAACGGTGAGTTGTTACAGGATCTAGGTAGTGAGTTGGTCTTCCGTCTCTATAATGGCAGTTCAGACTGGGAAATCCATTCCTTGACGCTAGGACTGCAGTATTGGGATCTAACTCGGTCAACCAGTATTGTGGAACGGCACACTCAGATGATGTCTACTGAGCAGTCATTTCTACCTTCACAGTGGCTGGAGATCCGGATGAACAACCCCTCAAACTCTCCTCACCTGTTACTGGAACGCTGGTGGTTTGAGAGTGCTAACGGTCGCCAACTACCCAGCTTGCCAACCAACCACCGAGAGTGATCAACTTGCCATTTGACAACACGCGGCTTTTCGTCAGATCAGTAATCGTAGAAAACATCCGGATGAACGCCTTGCGGCCCTAAAAAATTTCCGTTAAGGTGACATTATAGATGATCTGATTGTCCCTCTATCCAGGCATATTCTGGTTTGAGCCAATCATCTTCTGCGCCGCCAATATCTTCCATTTCGTCAGACAGGAGTCTACCATGACAAAAGTGTGCATCGTGCAGAAGCGGCAGATCGTACTGCTAAAGAAAGAAATCTACGTCGAGGGCAGTCAGGAAGAGATTGAAGATTGGATCATTCACAACCAGTTGGATGACACCAAGTACCAGTGGCGAAACCACACTGAGTATATCGATGCAGGACACGAAGAGTACGAAATTCTTGAAGTTCCTGAGGACGATGGCTACGACTTCCTGCGTTACGTCCGCAAGCCCCCAGTCTACAACCTGGAACGGGACAACGGCCGAAAGATTCAGACCAAGAAATAATTCTACTGCGAATGCCTCAAATCCTGGCAATCGCCCATGCCTTTCCCCCCCATTACTGCTCCCAAGATGAACTGAGTTCAGCCCTACGCATTGCTTGGCAGGACCAGAGACTCGATGTAGCAATTTTTGATCGCTTACAGCGCAATGTTCAGGTTCAGGGACGCTACCTAGCTCGACCGTTAGAAGAGTACCATCACTTCAAATCCTTTACCCAAACCAACCAGATCTGGCAGGAAGAAGCTCTATGCCTCAGTGAACAAGTGGTCCAGCAAGTGCTGGATCAAGCTCAGCTAGAAGCCGACCAAGTCCAATTACTGATGAGTACAACAGTGACAGGGATCGCGGTGCCTTCGCTGGAGGCCCGCCTGATGAACCGACTGCCGTTTACACCGACGACTCGACGGGTCCCACTGTTTGGACTGGGTTGTTTAGCTGGAACCGCTGGGATTGCCCGTTGTGCTGACTACCTCCGGGCTTACCCCACCCATTCCGCTTTGCTGCTCTCGGTGGAACTCTGCTCCCTGACTTTGCAGAAGCAGGATTTATCTGTAGCAAATCTGATTGCTAGCGGTCTCTTTGGTGATGGAGCAGCGGCTGCACTGCTCGTTGGCGACAAGCATCCTCTGGCCATAGACGCACCTGTAAGTGTACTAGACTCCTGTTCAGTCTTCTTTCCAGATTCTGAAGAAGTGATGGGCTGGAAAATCAGTGCATCTGGCCTCAAGATTGTCCTCTCTCCAGGAGTTCCCCATTATACCCGTGAGATGCTACCGGGACCCCTGAAGAATTTCCTCGCCCAGCACAACTTAGAGTTTGGTGATATCCGTCACTGGGTCAGTCATCCTGGAGGCCCCAAGGTGATTGATGCACTGGAAGAGGGGCTGGCATTACCAGTAGGAACACTGAACCGAACGCGTCAGAGTCTCACTGAGATTGGTAATCTCTCCTCGACCTCTGTGCTGATTATTCTAGAAGAATGGCTGTGTGACAGGATAGCAGAGCCAGGTGATTGGGGGATGATGCTCTCGATGGGGCCAGGCTTTTGTGCAGAAGCTGCGTTACTGCGCTGGTGAGCATGGAGCGAGTCAATTTTCCTGACGATAGGGTGAGAGTTCCGGATTGTTTTCGATATTGCCCTGAATCGAACGCTTCTCTTCCTCAATGAATTCCCCAATCGCCTGATGAAAGGCAGGATGGGCAATCCAGTGAGCACTGTAGGTCAGATTGGGTAAGAAGCCTCGCTGGATCTTGTGCGCTCCTTGGGCACCCGCTTCAAAACGCTGCACACCTTGTTCAATTGCGTACTCAATCAGGCGGTAATAGCAGAGTTCAAAGTGCAGACTCCGAAAGTCCTGCCAACAGCCCCAGTAGCGTCCAAAGAGATGTGGTCCTTTGTGATAATTGATCGTACCTGCCACCCATTTCCCCTGCTTACGGGCGAGTGTCAGTACCAAGTGATCTCGAAAATGTGTGAAGATGTACTGGAAAAACTCATAACTCAAGTAAGGCATCGCCCACTTGCGATCAATCGTAGTCAGGTAGAAGTCATGCATCACTTGGCAGAGCCTCGGCTCAATCTCCTCTCCTTGCAGCAGAATCACCTCCAATCCTTGTTCCTGAACCTGCCGCCGTTCTCGCAGAATCTCTTTGCGGCGTTTGCTTCTAAGTCGACTGAGGAATTCTTCAAAGCTTCCATAACCCTGATTCTGCCAATGAAATTGAAAGCTATGTCGCAATAGTAGACCAGCCGCTTCATAGATTTCACGCTCTTCTGTAGGAATAAAAAGAAAGTGCAGAGACGAACAGCCTCCCCGCTGCGCTAACTCTAGTGCGCTGGCAAGCAATTGATGCTGAAGTTCTCTGGGGTTGGATGCATCTGCCGCAACCAGTAGCTTGGGACCTGTCGCTGGGGTAAAGGGTACAGCCGAGGTGAGTTTGGGGAAATAGCGTTGACCATAACGTTGGTAGGCGTTCGCCCAATCCCAGTCAAAAATGTATTCCCCATTGCTATTAGTTTTTTGGTACAGATAACAAGCTGCTTGTAGCCGTTTCCCTTCCCAGAGCGTCAGGTAGCGAGGTTCCCAACCAGTTTCAATCCCAACACACTGACCTTCTTCCAGCGCAAGCAGATAGTTGTATTCGGCGAAGGGGAAAGCACCTCCAATCAGTCGATTCCAGGACTCTGGAGTGACTTCACGAAGGCTGTGGAAAACCTGTTGGTGCAGATTTCTATTGGTTTGAAGGGCAGTGCTACTCACGTCAGTCTTCGACCTGAACCACATAGATCTTGTCGGCAATGTAGAAGGTAAGAATGGCCGGTTGTTCTTCCTGCTGGAGGGTCATTGAACTCATCACATCAGCATAGGAAATCACTTGATACTTCCGACCTGGAATCACCTGCTGGGTGTGTAGAATCTTGAGCAACTCTTCGGAATCTTCTAATTCTTTAGTAATCATCATGATCTCCACCATCATACCTTCTTTTGCCTAGTCCAGGGTGAAGCAATCCTTTGGTGATGACAATCGAGTGTTTCTCAAACATTAGGAATTACTGACAAAGATGAGAGAAAACTTGAACTTTTAGCCTAGCAAGGCTCTGACAGAAAAACAAACAGGATTCAGCTTTTACAGTAGTAGGTGGTCTGCCAAGTTCATTCTATTTCTGGCATACACCATGGCTGGACGGAGTAAATATCACGGAAGACGCTGCAAACGTTGCTGCAACGGAAGGATATGAGCGTGAGTGAGGGAAACGGCTAATGCATCAGCTTCGTCTTCTTGGAGTGGACAAGATCGGAGGTTCAGCAGCATACGGACCATGTGCTGGATCTGCTCTTTCTGGGCACTACCTGTTCCTACTAGGGATTGCTTAACTTGTCTCGGCGCATACTCGTGTAGACGAACCTGCCGACGTCCCAGTTCCAGTAGCACGACTCCTCGAACATGCCCCAGCACCAAGGCAGAGCGGGGGTGTTTCGCAAAGAAGACTTCTTCAACAACTCCGCAATCCGGTTGCCACTGCTGAATCAAATCTCCAAGCGCATCGCCCAGAATAACCAACCGTTCCGCCAATGATTTGGACTCTGGCAAGCGGATGCAGCCACTGGAGAGGTAGCGATTGTGCTGAGGATTCACTTCAATTAGACCATAGCCAGTACGACGACTACCCGGATCAATCCCTAGAATTTTCATGCTTCAGGACGCTAACTGAGCGGCCACTTCCTCACTAATATCAAAATTGGAATAGACCCGCTGGACATCGTCATCATCTTCTAGCATCTCAATCAAACGAATGACCTGCTCTGCCTTCTGAGCATCTTTAATAGCAATCCAGTTTTGTGGATTCCAAATAATACCAGAGTGCTGCATCGGCACAGAATTCTCTTCCAAAAAACTACGTACTTGCTCCAGATCAGCAATGCTTGTGTAGACCTCGTAATTTTCTGGGTCTCCCGTATTCAGGTCATCGGCGCCAGCTTCTAGAATAAATTCTGTCAGTGCATCTTCGCCGATCTTGTCTTTCTCAATTGTGATTTGTCCAAGTCGATCAAACATATATTGCACAGAGTTGGTGGAACCCAAACTACCGCCCAATTTGTTGAAAGCGTAGCGAATGGAAGCTATCGTACGGTTGCGATTATCGGTCATCGCTTCAACAATGACTGCTACGTTGTGTGGGCCATACCCTTCATAGACAATCTCCTCGTAGTTATCACCTTCACCTTCTCCAGTTGCTTTCTTGATTGCCCGCATAATATTGTCCATCGGCATCGACTGACCTCGCGCATTCGCTACTGCAGTGCGTAACCGAGGATTGGCATCAATATCTCCACCCCCCGCTCGGGCCGCCACTGTAACCTCCTTGATCAATTTGGTGAAGAGCTTGCCTCGCTTTGCATCCTGAGCAGCCTTCTTGTGCTTGATTGTGCTCCACTTACTGTGTCCTGACATGATTTCCTATCCGATGATTTTACTGACCAGATCATAGTCATGCGCTTCGGTGATTTCCACAGAGTGGAAGGTTCCCGGACGCGCGTTACCCTCATTGATATAGACCAACCCATCTACTTCTGGTCCCTGAAACGCAGCCCTTCCCTGCAACAATAGCTCTATCTCTTCTGCATAACCGTCCACCAAGACAGGCAAGACCTGTCCTACTCTAGCCTGATTACGTTGTTGGCTAACCTGGCGCTGTGCTTCCATCAGGCGTTGCTTGCGTTCGTGCTTAACCGCATTAGGAATAGGATCACCCAAGCGTGCTGAACGAATGTTGTCCTCTGAAGAATAGGTGAACACGCCCACGTGAGTGAAATTTCCTGCTGCCACAAATTCCAAGAGTTGCTCAAAGGACTCTTCTGTCTCTGTCGGGAAGCCAACAATGAAATTTGTTCACCAAGCTACCTCTGAAAGAATTCTTTTTACCTCCTGTATCTTCTGTTCGATCTGTAAACGAGTGATCTTGCGGTCCATCTTGCGTAGGACATTGTCTTCAATGTGCTGGAAGGGCATGTCTAGATAGGCACGAAATCGCTTATCCGCAGCAAAGGCTGCTAAAACATCGCCTGTAAAGGTGTTGGGATAGCAGTAGAAGAGGTGAACCCAAAAATCACCTTCCAAGGAACTGATGGAACATAGCAACTCTGTAAGTTCCAACTGGCCTCGATCTCTACCGAAGGAAGAAGTGTCCTGTGAGATCAGATTGATTTCCTTAACCCCTCTGCTCACTAACTGTTGAATCTCGTTCACGATGGACGGGACACTACGGCTACTCAGCAATCCCCGCAACGTCGGAATGTTGCAGAAAGAGCACATATTAGAGCAACCTTCAGCAATCTTGACGTAAGCAAAATGGCGAGGAGTAGACTGCTGCTTTTCCTGATCCTCAAATTGCTGGTAGTGTGGCTTGGGCTGCACAAGAGAAAGTTGCTTGCCTGGCTCTCTGCGCACCTGATCCAACAAGGGAACAATCTCACCAAAATCCTGAGAGCCTAGCAAAGCATCTAGTTCTGGAAGTTCTTGCAGTAAGTCCTCGCGGTAGCGCTGGCTCAAACAACCGGCTGCAACCAACGCCGAACAGTGTCCAGTCTTTTTGAACTCGCTTAGCTTAAGAATACGCTGGACGGATTCTTCGGTATCTGAAGTCAGGAAAGAGCGGGTGTTAACGACTAGAGCATCAGCTTCCTGTGGTTCGAGCGTGAGTGTGTAGTGATTTTGGGAAAGGTGGTGGAGCATGGTTTCTGAGTCCACCCGGTTTTTAGAACAACCGAGCGTCTCGACATACACCTTGACCCTTCCCGCAGTTTGTGCAGGCATGGGAAATGCCCAAGGAAAGATCAGGCGGTTTTTTCTGTTTCTACTTCAGCCTTTGGCTTGTTGACCTGAGTGCTGACTTCTTCGAGTAATGATGGAACTGGTTGTGGCTTGGCAGCTTTACGACTCTTAGGTTTTTTGAGGGCACTGAGTGCATCGTTTTCACTTCCAACTAACTGCACAACAGCCATTTCGGAAGCATCACCCAAACGGCGCTTGGCTAACTTGATCACACGGCAGTAGCCTCCGGGGCGTTCCTTGTAGCGCTCAGCTATCTCCCCAAAGAGATTTTCCATCGCCAGTTTGCTTTTTAAAAAGCGTAGGGCTTGACGCCGGGCGTGTAGATCGCCACGTTTGGCAAAGGTAATCATCTTCTCTAAAGGTGCCCGAACCTCTTTGGCTCGGGCTAGGGTACAGATGACTTCCCCGTTTTCGAGTATTGAAGTCACCATGTTGCGCATCATTGCTCGGCGGTGTGGTGAGGAAACTCCAAGCTTTCTTCCAGCTTTCAAGTGTCGCATGGTCGATTATTCTTTCTTTGCTTTTTCAACAGGATTTGCGTCAGGGTCGAAGTTTTCCAGCTTCATTCCCAGCGACAGGTTCATAGCTGACAAAATCGTTTTGATTTCATTGAGCGATTTTCGCCCAAAATTCTTGGTTCGCAGCATCTCTGCTTCTGTTTTCTGCACCAGATCTGCAATGGTTTCGATTTTCGCATTCTGTAGGCAGTTGATGGAGCGAACAGAGAGTTCCAACTCGCTGACACTGCGATAAAGATTATCGTTTGTCGGAGCTTCTTCAACGTCCAAATCCTCATCTGGTTCAATCCGTTTTTCTGGATCAAAATTGATAAAGACTTCCATGTGCTCTTTCATGATCTTGGCAGCATAAGCTACACTATCAATTGGATTGACTGCCCCAGAGGTCCAAACTTCCATATCCAGTTGATCTTGCTCCTGCTCGTCGACTATTTGAGTGGATATCTTATAGTTCACTCTCTTAATCGGCGAATGATTTGAGTCCAGATAGATCATGTTGACAGGTAGTTCTCTATTTTGGTTTTCCTCAGCTGTCACATAACCTTTATTCATCCGCACGTAAAGAGTCATGCTCAGCGTTGCATTCTCTTCCAAGTGAGCAATCTCACAATCTGGATTGAGAATCTCAGCCTTGTTGAATGTGGAGATATCCTCACCTCTCAATATACAAGGGCCTTCACCAATCAATTCCAATTCGATAATATCGTCTTCAAATTGCTGAATATCAAGATTCTTGATATTCAGAATGATCTGGACAACATCTTCAAGAATTCCTGGCAGTTGGGTGAACTCATGTGCAACCCCTTCAATCTGAACTGCGAAAACTGCACTTCCACGGATAGAGGAGAGCAGTGTTCTCCGCAACATATGGCCAATGGTCAAACCAAAGCCAGGCTCCAAGGCCTCTACCGCAAAATGTCCGTATTCGTTGCTAAGGGTGTCGACTTCCACTTTGAGCATTTCTGGCCAAAGCATTTCGTCAACATGAGTGGACGGACTTGCTGTATTTACGGCGCTGGCTGCTGATTCAGTCTCTTGCAGTTCTTCGTTCATTTTCTAGTCCATTAGGAGTACTGGTCAGAGAAACAGGGACAAATTCTGTCAGATTCGGCGCTGCTTTGGTGGTCGGCAACCGTTGTGGGGAACTGGGGTTACGTCCTGAATGCTGGTAACACGAACACCTTCAAATCCAGCTAGTGCGCGTAGAGCAGATTCACGGCCCGAACCTGGACCTTTGACACGGATCTGAACTTCTTTCAAACCATTATCAATCGCTTTTCGCATTGCATCTTCAGCAGCTACTTTGGCAGCGAAAGGAGTGCTCTTGCGTGATCCTTTGAAGCCATGAAGTCCCGTGCTCGACCATGATATGATGTTGCCTCGGACGTCTGAAATACTGACGATCGTGTTGTTGAATGATGCCTGAATATGAGCGATACCTTGCTCAATATTTTTTTTCTCTTTCTTTTTTCTTTTGACCTTGCTCATGAACTGCTCTTACTAAAGTTAGATAGAGAATTAGCTATTTTTTCTTGCGGCTGACTGCCAGCTTGCGCGGTCCTTTACGTGTTCGGGCATTGGTCTTTGTTCGTTGGCCACGAACTGGTAAGCCCTTACGATGTCGTAGTCCTCGATAATTTCCTAAGTCCATCAAACGCTTGATGTTAAGGTTGATTTCCCGACGCAGATCGCCTTCCACCTGATGTACGCCCTCAATCGCACCACGCAGACGGGCAACTTCTTCGTCACTCAACTCTACTGTCTTGGTATCTCGGTCAATACCTGTTGTAGCGAGGATCTTATTCGCTGTTGGACGGCCAATTCCATAAATGTACGTCAGCGCAACCTCAATGCGCTTAGCTCTGGGTAAGTCCACACCGGATATTCTTGCCATGATCTCCTAGCGTAAGCGAAGTGTCTGTGCCTGCCCCGGACTACGGCGTTTACGGGTCTTCTTCATGAAGCCATCGTAGTTTTGGTTCAGCAGGAAGGATTCAATTTGATTCACCAAGTCCAGTCCAACACCCACTACTATCAGCAGGGCTGTTCCACCGAACTGGAAGGGAACATTGAAAACGAATAATAGTATGCTAGGCAGGATACAGATTATCGACAGATAAACTGCTCCGCCGAATGTTAGCCGAGTCAATACAGCATTGATGTATTCTGCTGTCTTTTTACCTGGGCGAATGCCAGGAATGTAGCCGTTGTGACGCTTCATCTCGTCTGCAATCTTGACCGGATTGAATTGAATCGCCGTGTAAAAGAAGCAGAAAAAGAAGATCAACATCACAAAGAGCAGAGAGTGTAGTAGGCGACCGGGCAGCAGTTGATCACTGATTGCCTGAACCCAAGGCGTTGTTGTGAAACCGGCAATTGTGGCTGGGAACGCTAATATTGAAGAGGCAAAGATGGGTGGAATCACCCCAGCAGAATTGATTTTCAGTGGGAGGTGCGAAGCTTGACCACCATACATGCGATTGCCCTGCATTCGCTTGGCATACTGCACAGGAATCTTGCGGTACGAAGTCTCGATGAAAACGACAGCGAAGATAACCACAACCATCAGGACTAATGTAATCAGCAGTACTAGGATAGGAATTTGTCCAGCTTGTACCAATTGAATTGCGTTGACGGTTGATCCTGGTATTTCAGCCACGATTCCAGCAAAGATGATGAGTGAAATACCGTTTCCGATCCCACGTTCGTTGATTTGCTCACCGATCCACATCAAGAAAGCTGTGCCTGCTGTCAGCGTGATGATTGTCAACAGCCGGAAGCCCCATGGGTTCATCGTTGATATAACCACTGGCGATCCGTCTGGAGCAGCCATACTTTCCAAACCAACGGCAATACCGAAGCCCTGAATCAAGCTGAGTAGTATCGTGCCGTAGCGAGTGTAGAGAGTGATTTTCTTGCGGCCTGCCTCACCCTCTTTGGAGAGACGTTCTAAGTAAGGAAAAACCACCGTCAGCAGTTGCATGATGATCGAGGCACTAATATAGGGCATTACCCCGAGCGCAAAGATCGTCAGACGTGCCAGCGCTCCACCCGTGAACATGTTGAAGAAGCGAAGGATGGAACCCTGCTGTGCTTCAAAGAAAGCGGTTAGTGCTGTACCATCAATACCCGGAGTCGGGATGTGGGCCCCAATCCGGAACACCAGTAGCATGAGGACCGTGAAGATAATTCGGTCCCGTAAGTCTTCAATTCGGAAGATATTTCGAACGATTTCAAGCATATTAGCCAATTGTCACCGTGCCACCCGCAGCCTGGACCTTTTCAATCGCTGCTTCGCTGGCTAATTCTACCTCAATTGTCAATTTTTTGGTTAATTTGCCTTCTGCCAATAGTTTAACCGGAATGCTATCTTTCTTGATGAAACCGAGTTCCTCTAACTTTGATCGATTCACCGTGTCTCCGCTAGCAATTCGCTCATTGGACTCTAGAAAAGCTAAGTTGAGAGGCCGGCTGATTATCTTGTTGAGGGGTTTAAAACCAAATTTGGGTAACCGGCGACTAATTGCCATCTGACCACCTTCAAATCCTCTTTTAGTTGAGTAGCCAGCTCTTGATTTTTGTCCTTTCTGGCCTTTACCGCAGGTTTGTCCCCAGTTACTGCCAGGGCCGCGGCCAACTCGCTTTCTTTTGCTATTTTTGATGCTTGGCAATTCGTGAAGTTGCATAGTTATTCTACCTCTTCGACTTTGAGCAGATGGTGCACCTTGCTGATCATGCCCCGTATGTGCGGGCTGTTAGCCAACACGCGAGAGCTGTTTGTCTTTCGTAAACCCAAACCGCGAATAGTTGCACGGACTTTTTCGTTGGATCCAATAACGCTACGGACCAACGTTACTTTGATTTGATTGGTACTCATTTTTAGAACCTGATGTGTTCAACTTCTTTACCTCGACTCCTTGCAACTTCCTCAAAACCGCGCAGCTTTAGCAATGCATCTATCGTCGCACGAGTTAAATTATGTGGATTCCGTGAACCTAAGCATTTCACAGTAATATCGGCAATCCCCACGGATTCCATTACTGCGCGCACTGCTGCTGCTGCAATGATTCCATGGCCAGGTTTGGCTGGCTTCATTAGTACGGAACCGGCACCGAAGCGCCCAATAATCTCATGGGGAATGGAAGTTCCTTCTAAACGCACGCGCTGCATCTGCTTGGAAGCTTCTGCAACTCCTTTGCGGATTGCTTCTGTCACCTCATTAGCCTTACCTAGCCCTAGTCCAATTTTACCAGAACCATCTCCCACAACCACCAATGCACTGAAGCTGAATCGGCGTCCTCCCTTGACAACCTTGGCAACACGATTGACCTTGATCACGCGTTCGATCAGCTCACTTTCGTTTCTTCTCTCACTCAAAGCAGTTTCCTTTATAAAGAATCAGAAGTTGAGGCCTTCGCTGCGAGCAGCTTCGGCCAAGGCCTTAACACGT
>MDTD01014019.1_pt1 | contig 12338 bp, 10 predicted proteins | sample 811221 | NCBI WGS metagenome assembly MDTD01 (sample SAMN05326646, study PRJNA326480) | marine metagenome | isolation source: seawater | place: Pacific Ocean: South West | collected 2011 | reverse complement strand
TAAACAACCATCGAATCACCAATATTTCCTTTGCCAATCAACCCGGACTGATCAATTTGGAACTGAACAGCATTGAAAATGGTCTTGGCCCGCTCGTCGTAGATTTAAGTCAAAATCTTGCCTTGGAAGACCTTGATTTATCCAATAATGAGATGACATCTATCGACATCGTGAACAATGTCAACCTAACAGATTTGGACCTGGGCAGCAATGAACTGACCACTTTAGACATAACTTCAAATGTTCTACTTGAAGATGTAAATGTTAACCGAAACCAATTGACCACATTGGATTTATCACAGAATCCGTTATTGGAGCGATTGAACATCAGTTACAATCAATTTCCTGGTTTGGACGTCACCAACAACCCTGAATTGGGCTCATTGATCATCAGCAACAACCTTTTCACGGGAACAGGTTTGGATCTTACGCAAAACCCCCAACTCTATTATATAGATTGCTCCTTTAACCAAATTCAATCGTTGAATATCACCCAAAACACAAATTTGGCAAGCTTTATTGGCAATAACAACCTATTTTCCGGTACCGATATCATGGACCAATTTTACAACATACAGGCCGCACGTGGCGGTATTTATGCCTCTCAGCTGCTATATGTCCATTTTAATAATCTTTCTGGGAGAATCCCAGATTTTGCAGGCCTGATCAATCCCAATACCAATTATTTCAGGTTGCGTTTCAACGACAATAATTTCGAGTTTGGTGATTTTGAGGATGACCACGCTGAGTATGTATTCAATATGTCGGCAACCAACACTTTCAGTAGTACAGAGCTGCCAATCATGACCGAGTATCATTACGCTCCCCAAGCCAAGGTCAACAACATTGAAAACTTCACGAGAAATGCCGGTGAAGACATCACCCTGACCACCATTGTGCGTGGTAGCCAGAACCATTACCAATGGTTCAAAGATGGTATGCCCTTGGCAGGTGCCCCCGATAGCCCAGAATTGGTATTGATCGAATTGGATGACTGTGATGCCGGTGTCTATTACTGTGAGATAACCAGTGATCTTGTGCCTTTTGAAAACGCAAACCCACCGGGCACCGATGGCAAAAACCTGTTGTTGGTTCGAAACGACATCTCGCTGAACATCAACGTCAACAAGACGTGTGCATCCCTAATAAACCCATTGAACGCTGCTACCGATGTGCCTGTGACCACTGGCCTAACTTGGCAAGAAAACCCAAGTGCTTGCAGTTATATCTTGACCGTGGGCACCGCAACCGGAGCTTCAGATGTTGTGCCCGCTACCAATGTGGGCAAAGTGGAAACGTTCAACTTTGACACCGACCTAGCTTTCAACACAACTTATTTTGTTAATATCACGCCCGTTTTTTCAGATGGAAGTTTGGGCGGATGCACCGAAGAATCATTTACCACGGGCAGTGATTATGTAGTACCCGATTGCACCTCCCTGGTATCACCCGAAAACGGTGCTCTCGATGTTGCCATTGATACCGATGTTTCGTGGAACCACGCCAATGGTGCCGACGCGTATCGAATAACTATCGGCACAACCACTGGCAACAACGATATTCTTGACAATTTTGACGTGGGCAACGTAACCACATATGATCTACCCACCGATCTGCCTGAAAATACCGAAATCTATGTAACAGTGACACCTTATAATGTTGCTGGGGGTGCCATGGACTGTACCGAGGAAAGCTTTACCACAACCAATGTGGCGACCGTGCCAAGTTGTACAACACTTTCAAATCCTGCAAACGGTTCGGCAGACGTGCCATGGGATACTGATGTAACATGGAACGCAATAACAGAAGCTACAGGTTACAGGTTGACCGTTGGTACTTCTTCGGGAGCAAACGATATTCTGAACAATTTCGATGTGGGCAATGTGACCACCTACGATTTGCCCAGTGACCTACCACATGGAACAACAATCTATGTTTTGATAACCCCCTACAATACTGTAGGCGATGCAGTAGGATGCAGCGAAGAAAGCTTCACCACAGACCTTGCTTCCACTGTGGCCTGCGTACGATTGATCAATCCATTAAATGGTGCGACCAACGTTTCCGTGACGACCGACTTGACATGGGAGACCGAACCTATTGCCGATGGGTACCGTTTAACAGTGGCAACTTCATCGGGCGGCAATGATATTTTGAACAATGTGGATGTCGGAAATGCAACTACTTATGACCTGCCTACAGATTTACCTGCCAATACCCAGATATTTGTAACCATAGTGCCCTACGATTCCGTTGGAAGTGCTTTGGATTGTTCTGAGGAGAGTTTCACGACCAGCACCCCAACGATACCCAGCTGCACAACATTGGTCAGCCCGGTTGACGGAGCGGTCGATATTTCCATCACAACCGATTTAACTTGGAATTCGGTAAACAATGCCGATGGATACCGATTGAGTATCCGCGATGGGGCATCGGTGAGCTACAATATTTTAGATGATGTAGATGTCGGGAATGTGACGGTCTTCGATTTGCCCAACGACCTACCGGAGAACAGTGACATCTATGTACTAATAGTACCCTATAACGACACAGGTGATGCGATAGGCTGTACTGAAGCGTTTTTTGTGACCGGTGAAGAACCTACCATACCCGAATGTACTTCATTGCTAAGTCCGAACAATGGTTCTGCCGATATTCCCATCGATATAAATCTATCATGGAATATTGTTTCAAATGCCAACGGCTATCGATTGATTGTAGGAACCGCTTCAGGGCAAAACGACATTCTCGATTCTGCAGACGTGGGCAATGTCACCTTTTTTGACCTGCCTAATGACCTGCCGATGAATACCGAGATTTTTGTGACCATCGTACCCTACAATTCTGTGGGAGATGCCACCGGATGTGTCGAAGAAAGCTTTACCACCTTCAACGACATGGGTAATTCGGTACCAAACTGTACCCGGTTGAACACCCCTGCAGATGGGGCAATGGATGTTGCCGTTGATACCGACATTTCTTGGGATAGCATTGCCGCAGCCGACGGTTATCGATTGACCATTGGAACCGATTCTGGGGGCAATGATATTTTGAATGGGGAGGATGTAGGACTGTTGACCTCGTATGATTTGGCCGAAAACTTGCCGAATGCCCAGCAGATTTACGTGACGATCACTCCCTACAATGCCCAAGGCAATGCCCTGGGATGCAACGAAGAATCGTTCACTACAATTGGACTTAGGGAAGAAGGCCAAGCAGAAACCCTCTTTGGGTTTTCACCCGATGGGGACGGCATCAACGATTATTGGGAAATCAACGGAATAGAGAACCATCCTGCCAATACGGTGATAATCTTTAACCGCTGGGGTGATATGGTGTTCAAGATCGAGGGGTATGACAATGCCGGAAATGTATTCAGGGGCGAGGCCAACCAGTTGACGGGTATGGGGGCCGGACAGCTTCCTGAGGGCACCTATTTTTTTCAAATCAACATTCCAGAAGAACATAATCTAAAGACTACCCAAGGGTACTTGGTGTTAAAGCGATAAGACTATGGCAAAAAAGTTTTTTTCAATGGTGGTTTTTGCCATTGCCTCCACATATTTGGCATGGGCACAACAGACCCCGACCTTTACGGAATACAATTACAACACCTTTGTCATCAACTCGGCCTATGCCGGAGTATTTGATGGTGCAGAGGCCACATTGAGCAACATCGGGTTCGGCAATCCAGATTTTCAGGGCGCTCCGAGAAGCTTTGCCTTCACCTTCAACACGCCATTGCAAAACCAGAAAATGGGACTCGGTGCGGGGGTCATAAACGATGAGATCGGGGTTACTTCAGCAACACAGATTTTTGCCGCCTATTCGTACAAGATTTATTTGAACGACAACAGGCACCCCTACTGGAAAGTCTATGATCGTACCTTTATCTCTTTTGGCCTGAATGCAGGGGCACTGCTGTACAACCAAGACCTCTTGGGCTTGGGCATACAAGACGACCCCAACTTTACCGAGAACGTCAACACAACTTTGCCATCGGCAGGTGCGGGCATACTTTTTGGCCATGGCAACTTTTTTGTGGGGGCATCCATGCCCAATCTATTGGGCGACACTTTTGCCAACCAAGACAATCTACAGCTATCACGGCCCATTTACGCGTATACCGGATATCATATCGCCCTAAGCCGTTTTCAGCCCGATTTCGTGTTCAAACCCAGTATGCTCTTTAAGTATGAATCAGGGGCACCCTTTCAGGTCGATGCCAACCTATCGGTAAACATCAAAAATACCGTTGAAATCGGCGCAGGCTATAGAACCAGCAACACGTTGAACGCTTTTGCCGGCTTCTACCTCTTTAAAAATTTTAGGGCGCTCTATAGTTATACCCAAGGCAGTGCCGACTCGCCCATAGGCAACACCCACGGTATTGTCCTCAGTTATCGTGCAGGAAATGGCTACGCTGTTGATTGATGGTCAAATATAAAAAAGGTGTTTTATCACTTGCAATTGATTACTTATTGCCCCAGTTTTGCCCTGTTTTAAAGGCCAAAAAGCCAAATACTGCCAAAACCAAAATATAGAACACCTTTAAACCAAGGTATACGTTTTTCCAAAAATCAGCTGGTGGGGTACCCTCCAAGCCATCATCAAAACCTGAAGCCATAAACAAAAACTGACTTGCGGGAACTACAATAAACGCAGTCAAACCCCATGAAACCAACAATATAAGGTTAGATGACCTGCTCGAGAAACCATTTAGCAAACACTTCAATAAATAGCTGAAAGAAAAAATGGTTACGGTAATGCAAAACCAGAAATATTCGTTGGCAATTACAAAATAAGTGTCATGAATGTTCATATCAGTGACCCCCTTTGGGTCATTGGAAATCCATACAAATATCAAGACAATAACAAGGGTTGAAAAAAGCCAAGTAAAATCTCCCCTTCTCACTTTATCATTCCCAAATTGATCACCTCTTGTTGCGTCAAATGCCGCCAATGGCCTCGCGGCAGGTCTTTTTTGGTGAGTCCGGCGAAAACCACACGATCTAGTTTTGTCACCGTATAGCCCAAATGCTCAAAGATGCGGCGCACAATACGGTTGCGGCCCGAATGAATTTCGATGCCCACTTCCTTTTTGGTGGCACCCTTTACGTAGTCGACCTCATCGACCTCTATTTTGCCATCTTCCAACTGCAGGCCCTCACGAATCTTTCGCAGATCGGCGATTTTTAGGTTCTGGTCCAAGTGTACATGGTAAATCTTGCGGACCCCGTGTTTTGGGTGGGTCAATTTTTTGGCCAGATCGCCATCGTTGGTAAAGAGAAGGAGTCCCGTAGTGTTGCGATCTAAACGGCCCACGGGATAGAGACGGTTCTTTGAGGCACTTGAAACCAGTTCCATCACGGTTCTACGCCCTTTTTCATCGCTGGTAGTGGTGATAAAGTTCTTGGGCTTGTTGAGCAGCACGTACTCCTTTTTCTCGGGGTTCAGCTTTCGCCCATCAAACCGCACATCGTCAGTGCGCTTTACCTTGTGCCCCATCTCGGTAATCACCTTGCCATTTACGGTCACATTACCCGCTTTGATGAAGGTGTCGGCCTCTCTTCGGGAACAAACCCCCGCATTGGCAATAAAACGGTTCAAACGAATAAGATTGGGGTCCTTTAATTGGGGTGCTGTCTCTTTTTGTTGTTGGCTTCGTTTTATCGGAGAATTGCCACGGGCATAACTTTTTTTTCTATAGCTGCCACCTTGCCTGCCCGAAGCCTTTCGGCCCTTGTAGTTGTCTGATTTCGCCATCAGTCCTTAAATTTTCGCAAAGATAGTCAAAGAATGGATGCAAGCCAGATTCGTTGTTTCAATATATTGCCAAGACCATTGTACAACATATTAACCTGTTATTTAAAAAAAACCGTTGACTGCCGTTCTCTATTGACCAATAACTTTGTCACATCCGGACGAGAATAGTGCCCCACAGGGTCAAAATTTTGTCGTTCTTCATAGACCCGGTTGATATCGATGGTATGATGGATGATTCCCTCTGCACCCACAACAGGTTCCAAAACCCATTCGCCATCAGGGCCGGCGATACATGAGCCACCATTGGCCAAAACATCAGGAGCCTTTTCCAAGATTTTATCCAAATGTGGCGTATCGGAAGGAAAATCCTTTTGGGTCATCATCGATGAAACCGAAATCACATAGCTTCTTGATTCGCGCGCAATGAATCGGGTAATGTCTTTCGTGTTGTTCAAGTTGCCGGGCCATACCGCAACGTGCAGGTTTTCGCCCTGACCATACAAGGCTGCACGGGGCAGGGGCATCCAATTCTCCCAACAATTGAGTCCGCCCACGGTGAACTGTTTCAAGGGGTGTACCTGCAGCCCATTACCATCACCGGGCGCCCAGGTCAGCCGCTCATCATAGGTGGGTTGCAGTTTTCGATGTACCGATTTGATTTCCCCATGTTGGTCGATATAGACCAATGCACAATACAGGCTGTGTCCTCCGCGGTCTTTGGCCCGCTCGATCATGCCTAGATAAAGGGCCATTCGATTTTCTTTGGCCAACTGGCATATGGCATCCAGTTCACCTGCTTCAATCTGTATGGAGTTTTGTGCGTAATGGGCATGTAGTTCTTTGTTCACTTGCAAATCCCAAGCCGCGCCATCGGTATAGGCCAACCAAAATGGGTAGCCGGGCAACAGTGCTTCGCCAAAGACCAAAAGCTCGGTCTTCTCTTTGGCTGTTTCCTGAATTGTAGCAAGGATTTTTTCAAGGGTTGCCTTTTTATCCAACCAAACAGGGGCTATCTGTGCCAGGGCGACTTTCAACTCATTTTCCTTCATAAAATCCTATTTAAGACCAGGTCCACATCAATCAACAAAATACTGAAAACACCCAAAACAATGATGAACTTTAAGATGTTGTGCAGCCATACATAATGTTTTTTTCCGGTTGCTTTCCAAAGCAGGAATATGAACAGTACCAATAAAATGATGCTTCCCCAGAAATACAGGTACATATACCCCACATCGAATATCTTTATGAGCAGGTAAGCGGGTATCAAGGTCAATACGGCCAACGAGGTGACCAATGCCTTTGAAACCCGTGGGCCGAAAATCAGGGGAATGGTGCGGTAGTTCTGCGCCATGTCACCAGGCATGTTTTCTAGATCCTTTATCATTTCACGGGCCAAAATGAGCAAAAAAAGAAAAACAGCATGTACAAAGATGACGGTTTCAAAATTTCGATAGTATACAAAGACCACAAAAAAGGGAGCAATTGCAAGAGTTGCCGAGACAAAATTGCCCAATAGCGGTATGCGCTTTAATTTGTGTGAGTAGAACCAAATACCAAAAATATATGCCGAAAAGAATAGTACGGCCCGAAAGGAAATATAACTGGCAGCAAAGACTGCCATAAAATTGAGCACAAAATAAGTGGTCAACTTAAACCGCTGGCTCACAAGCCTGTCCAACATGCTTTTTGTGGGCTTGTTGATCAGATCTTTTTCGGCATCGTAGAAGTTATTGATGATGTACCCAGCGGCGATAACGAGGGCCGAAGCGGTGACAATCAAAAAAAGGTTGAGGTCAAAAACCACCTTTGCCAATGGCAGGTCTGGCGCCAGAATGTAGATGGAAGCCAAGTACTGTGCCAATGTAATCATGAGTATGTTGTACCCACGTACCACAGAAAAAAGGCTCAGCAATTTGAAGAGATAGAACCTTTGCTTTCTGTTGAGCATTACGTATTTCTAGAAATTGTAGACCACCTCTAGCTTGTGGCCCTTCAAAGCCTTTCGGGCCCTGTCGATATCTTCAGTGAAGCCGAGAATATAGCCGCCGCCGCCAGAACCACAAAGTTTTAGGTAGTAATCGTTGGTCTCGATCCCCTTTTTCCAAAGAGAGTGGAACTGCTTGGGAATCATGGGCTTGAAATGGTCGAGCACTACGTGTGAAAGTTGCTTTACATGCCCGAACAGTCCTTTGATGTCGCCATTCAGGAAGTGCTCGACACAGGCATCGGTATGTTTGACAAACTGGTCTTTTATCACATTTCTAAAACCCTCTTGTTTCATCTTTTCCATGAACAACTGCACCATGGGGGCCGTTTCTCCCGTCATGCCGCTATCGAGCAGAAAGACAGCGCCCTTGCCCTCTTTGTTCTGTGAAGGTATGCTGGTCGACTCTATATTGTCTTTTGAATTGATCAAAATGGGCAGGCTCAAATAACTGTTCAAGGGGTCAAGACCTGAGGATTTACCATGGAAAAACGATTCCATCTTGCCAAAAATATCCTTTAGTTTCAGCAGTTTTTCCCGGGTAAGGTTCTCCAACACCGTAATCTTATCATGGGCGTATTTATCATAGATGGCCGCCACTAGGGCCCCGCTGCTTCCGATACCGTAGCCTTGGGGAATCGAACTATCAAAATACATTCCTTTTGAAACATCTTCCTTCATCGAAGAAATATCGAAGGTGACCAACCCATCATCTTGTATTTCTTCCAAATAATCAGCAAAACGCCTTAGGCCCTCATTTGACTTTTTGGCTTCCTCAGATAGATTCTCGGTGGTCTTCAACGCCCCCTTGAAAAAGTTATAGGGAATGGAGAGTCCTTTGGAATCTTTGATGATGCCGTACTCCCCGAATAGCAGAATTTTTGAATAAAACAATGGGCCTTTCATAGCTAATTATCAGACGTTTGATGTGCAAATGTACTGAATCGACGATTTCGGTCGAATATTATAACGATAATTTACAATTTTTTTGCCCCAAAACCTATTCGGTCGCAAATGTGGTTAAGGTTCTATCTTGTTTAATCAATCTATTTAGACTCTTTTGGGTTAACCCTTGACTTGATAGAGCAACAAGAGTTCTACAAAGCATATTATTTTCCAACATTGGCCCACTAGTTGTAAATTACATTTCAATGAAATTAAGCCTTTCCCCGCAAATTCTCTTAAAATATTTGATTTTCAGCATTTTGTTATTGTTGATAGGCAATATAATTTCAATAGTAATAGATTTTAGTTCCAATAATAGCTACCTCCGTGTGCTGGGTAGTTTTTTCAATTTTGATGAAGAAACGAGTATTCCAACATTTTACTCTACCTTACTTTTATTTATTTGTGGTTTACTGCTCCTTTATGTTTATAAAGTTTTGCCGTCATTGCAATCACATCGCGGACACTGGTTATTTCTATCCATAATTTTCGATTATTTGGCACTTGATGAATTCCTATCACTTCATGAACGTCTCATTCCAATAACCAAGGATTATTTTGAATTTACCGGGCCTTTATATTATTCTTGGGTTCTGCCCTATGGGCTTATTCTTGCCGCCTTAACTATTTATTTTCTTCCTTTCTTAAAAAATCTGCCAAAAAAAATCACACGGCTATTTATCTTATCAGGATCTACCTTTGTTGGTGGTGCAATAGGAATGGAGCTGTTTGGTGGTATGCAACACTCGTCATATGGCAAGGAAACCTTTCTCTATGCCGTCTTTTACACTATTGAAGAAACATTGGAAATGTTAGGACTTGCCATATTCATTTTTGCACTTCTATATTTTATTGCCAATCACACTCAAAAACAAAAAATACAAATTTCTTTGGAGAAGGAGGGGTCTGAAGTTATAGAAAAGACCTACAAACATAATTTGCTGTCTGATTGATTTAATTGCTTATGAAATTACAAATTGATGCTCCATGACCAATCCGGTCACAAATGTGGTGGCCGTTCTCGCAATGCTGCAACAATGACTCACAGATAAACTGATAAACCGGTTTCTTTTCAGATTCTGGGTACAGTACATGTACATTGGCCCCTGCATCCAAGGTAAAACAGACATGTCGCCCGGTCTCTTTTCGATACTCCCAAATTTTATTGATGATTTCGAGTGTATTGGGCTGCATCAGCATAAAATAGGGTTGGCTGGTCATCATCATGGCGTGCAGCGTCAGTGCCTCGCTCTCAACGATTTCAATGAAGGCATCAAGGTTTCCATCGGAAAAAATGGCTTTCAGCCTTTCAAGATTGCCATGCGCCTGCTGAAACCGCTTTTCGGCAAACGGGTGGCCGTGCATCAAATCATGCCCCATTGAACTGCTCACTTGCTTCTGGCCCTTGTGCACCAACAGAATGGTATCATGAAAGTTCTTGAAATTTGGGTGTACCGGATTAGGATATTTGATTCCATATAAATCAGAGCTTTCGGGTATCGTAGGTGTCTCGCCCCATTGAATCACATCGCCCTCAATGCTGCGACAGGCACTGCCCGACCCCAACCGCGCCAAAAAGGAGGCCTTTCTGATAAAAAAGTCTTCTGACATTGCAGGGTCAGCCTCTTTTTCGATTGAAAGAAGACAAAGCGCCAAAGCCGCCATTCCACTGGCAGAAGAGGCTATTCCTGAGCTATGCGGAAATGAATTTGATGTTTCGATCACAAAATGGTATTGCTTCAAAAAAGGCAGATAACTCTCGACCCGCCCGAAAAACGTGCTGATTTTTGCTTTGAAGCTTTCTTTGGGCTTTCCCTCAAAGAAAAAATCGAATGAAAATTCTTCACCAGCGGTTTTCTTTCTTTCGAATGAGAGCGTTGTCGTCGTGGAACAGGCATCCAACGTAAAACTAATGGATGGGTTCGCGGGAATCTGGTTGGCCTTCTTACCCCAATACTTCACCAGTGCAATATTGCTGGGTGCCTTCCACGTTGCCTTTCCGCCTGTTGCCAGGCCATCGGCTTTTTTAGAAAGAAAATCCTTTTCTGTCATCAAAAAACAATTTGGGCAAAGATACATACGAGGTGGCACCTGTTCACACAATTGTGAGAATTTCCTATTTTAGTAGTGACAGGTGCCAACCATGAAAAAAAAACCCGTTTACATCGCCATATCGATGACCGTATGCCTTTTGATAGGCATATTGGCGAGTTTTGCCACCCAAAGTTCGGTCAATGATTGGTACCAGACCCTGAACAAACCGAGTTTTAATCCGCCGAACTGGATTTTTGGGCCCGTCTGGGGAGTTCTCTATATTTTGATGGGCGTGGCCGCCGGTATCGTTTGGGCCAAGGGCATCTACCATCTATGGGTCAAAACAGCGTTGTACCATTTTGCCTTCCAATTGCTGTTCAATGCGCTATGGAGCATTGTTTTCTTTGGATTTCAAAGTCCGTTTTGGGCCTTGATAGTCATTTTAACGCTATTGATACTTATTTTTTTGACCATTCGTTGGTTCAAAGTGGTCAGCAAAACAGCTGCCGTATTAATGGTTCCTTACTTTCTTTGGGTCTGCTTCGCGACCGTATTGAATTACAAGATTTGGGAGATGAATTAAGCCCTTCCTAACCTACCCAAACAGGAGGAAAGCGCAAGCTCAAGATTCAAGTGCAATGGTTTTTAGACACAAAAAACACGAATTTTTGAGGTTGCAATGACGTTCGCAACATACGTGGGTCTAGGCATTGAATTGTGAATTCCCCCTTTGGGGGCCAGGGGCCTTTTAAAATTTAACCAGCCATTTCAATCAACTTTTGCATGGTTCTCAAATTGCGGGCAGTGGCCTCGACTTTTAGTTTGCGCTCGATTGAATTGTTGTTTAGTTTGGCCTTTGCAAAGCCAATTTTACAATTCAGGTACACACAGGCATTGGTAATGTGAAAGTCTTCGCCTTCAAATTTTAATTTATTGAATTCATCGATCAAGGCTTTGGCCGGTGGCTGTTTTAGCAGTACAAAGAACAACTGCCTTGTATTTTCTTCTTTGGAAAAAGGATTGTTCTTCAAGACATTTTCTAAATCCTCTACCGTTCTCACCAAAACCGGCACATCAAATCCGAAATCATCAAGAATGGCCTTTTTAATGCCTTCTTCAAGTTCGAACAGCTCCCCGCCCTTGTTTATAAAAACGATGTTCCCACTTTGAATATAGGTCTGTACCCCTTCAAATCCTCTTTTGTGAAGGCTTTTCCGCAAATCGGCCATTTTTATGGTCTTGTGGCCACTGACATTGATGCCCCTTATCAGGGCGATATAGGTTTGCATTCCTTCACTTTAAAAAATCCACTTCCAATCTACTGATTTATTTTAGTAAATTCAGACACATTTTTGATTCGCATTCATGGACAAGTATATTCTCGCCCTAGATCAGGGCACCACCAGCTCACGGGCCGTTGTTGTCGATAAAAAGGGAGCCATCGTCTCGGTGGCGCAAAAAGAATTCACACAGATTTTTCCGAAACCGGGATGGGTCGAACACGATGCCAAAGAAGTCTGGTCAACCCAAGCCGGTGTCGCCGCCGAGGCGGTTTCAAAAATGGGATTGGATGCTGCCCAAATCGCTGCCATCGGTATTACCAACC
>MDTD01114139.1_pt1 | contig 12339 bp, 7 predicted proteins | sample 811221 | NCBI WGS metagenome assembly MDTD01 (sample SAMN05326646, study PRJNA326480) | marine metagenome | isolation source: seawater | place: Pacific Ocean: South West | collected 2011 | reverse complement strand
TGCACCCTGCAGCAGACCCGGGAACTGCTCACCCGGGAGATTGACTGGCGGCTGCGCTGCGGCGCCCGCGTGCTGGTATGCACGCCGCGGGAAGACATTGGCGCCTCCATGCTGATCGCTGAAGAGCTGGAGCCCTGCCTAGATGTGCCAGTAGAGGTGGTGCCGATGGAGGAGCTGGAAAGCGTGCTGGACAACTCCAGCCACGGCACGGTGGTGACCAGCCGCTACTTCCTCCAGCCAGTGGAGGAGCTGGCCAAGAAGCACAGCGTCCGCGCCGTGTCCGTTGACCTCAACGACTTCCAGCAGGAGATGAGTATGCTCAAGGAGCTTCGGCCTGGAAGCTGTGTAGGACTGGTAAGCATCAGCCCCGGGATCCTGCGCGCCGCAGAGGTGATCCTCCATTCGATGCGCGGCAACGAGCTTCTGCTGATGACCGCTACTTCCGATGTGGGGAGCCGCCTACTGGCACTACTGCGAGCATCTAGCCATGTACTATGCGATCGACCGAGCCTACCGCTAGTAGAGCAGTGCATACGACAAAATCGCTCTCAGCTAATGCGGATGCCACAAGTGCATTGCGCTAAGAGCTATCTGAGCGGGGATACAATAGCGCTTTTAAAGAAAGAAATTGGACTTAAAAATTCAGGAAAATAATCGTCAGTCAATATGCTAGTTCACATCAAATCGGACATTAAGATAATCCGCGAAAGAGATCCAGCTGCACGCGGATGGCTAGAAATAATCTGCTGCTATCCCGGATTTCAGGCATTAAGTATACATAGATTAAGCCACTGGCTATGGAGACGGAAATTACCGCTAAAATTTATTGCTCGATTATTGAGTCAAACCTGCAGAATACTCACAGGAATTGAAATTCATCCTGGTGCACAAATAGGCAAGAGTGTCTTTATTGACCACGGGATGGGAGTAGTTATAGGAGAAACAGCAGAGATTGGTGATAGATGCTTGCTGTATCAAGGGGTAACACTTGGAGGTACAGGCAAAGAAAACGGAAAAAGGCATCCAACTCTCGAAGAAAATGTAGTCGTAGGAGCAGGTGCAAAAGTATTAGGTGGTATTAGAATTGGTGAAAATACGAGAATAGGGGCCGGTTCAGTTGTAGTAAAGGATGTTCAAAAAAACTGTACCGTGGTAGGGGTGCCGGGAAGGATCGTACAACAAAAAGGTGCAAAAGTTGATCCACTTGAACATTCAGCATTACCAGATGCTGAAGCCAAGATCATCAAAAATTTAATGGACAGAATTGATCAGCTTGAGCAAGAACTGGCAAGAGTCAAAAGAAATACTAATTCGATTGAAAAATATCTAGGCAAGCCTGAAGAGCAGACTAAAATTGGCAAGGCGCAAAGCTTGCTAGACAAGGAAATTGTTGAATTGTTGGGTGAAGAATAGACATACCGAAGAATTGAAGACAAGAATATGGATAACGTCATTTATAAATACAAAGGCATGTTACAGTACAAGGAACAAAGGCTTTATTAATGCACGAGAGCTCGATGAAGCGCATGGCGTGGTTCGCGAATAGTTTTAAAGAAGAATTAGTTAATGGTCATATATTGGATGTAGGAAGTTATAACGTGAATGGATGCTATCGCGATATATTTGGAGAAATTGGGATTAAGTACGAAGGCTTAGACATGGAAGCTGGACCTAATGTTGATATAGTTCCAAACGCTACCTACAATTGGGAAGAAATAGAAAACGATAGTTACGATGCAGTGATATCCGGGCAAGCATTAGAACATATAGAATTTTTCTGGTTAACAATGGAAGAAATGATAAGAGTGACCAAAGAAAATGGATTGATATGTATTATTGCACCCAACGGATTTGGTGAGCATAGATATCCCGTAGATTGCTGGAGATTTTTTACAGATGGTATGGTGGCACTAGCAAGATACTTTCAACTAGAAATATTACATGCACACACCAATGCATCCCCAAGCTTTAAAGATGTGAACTGGTATAGCGATAACTGTGCCGACAGTATGCTTATAGCGAGAAAAAAATATAAAGGAAGAGCAAAAATTGTAAACTTAAAGACATACAGATGCGTACCAGCTGATCATGAGGAGTTAATGAACGGTATGGTGACATACAAAAGCTATATCGAGGAAAAAGAGAAGGAGGATAAAAAAAATACGAGAGTTCAACCGGATCCAGCTATAAGTCAAGAAGCGATAAGAACAGAAAATACCGATGATACAGAATCAAGAAAAGGGTTAAGTATATTGAAGAAGTGGAAAAGCGTACTGAAAAGAATATGGAGGAGGTCAAAAAAGAAATGAATACTAAAATAATAAATTCACTAAGGAATAACAGAGACTTAATATGGATTTTCACCAAAAGAGAGATAGAAGGCAAATATAAAGGATCATCACTAGGAATACTTTGGTCGGTAATAAATCCAATAGTTATGCTTTGTGTATATACAATTGTATTCTCAAAAATATTTAAAGCAAAATGGGGAGTAATTGATAATGATGGAATAGATGATCCCGTAGCGTTTGCCCTAAACTTATTTGCAGGATTGATAGTGTTTAATATATTTGCTGAGTGTGCCGCTAAAAGCACTCTATTAATAAGGAGCAATCCAAACTATGTGAAGAAAATAGTATTTCCATTGGAAGTTCTTGGTTTAGCAACAACGGGTTGTGCATTATTCCATGGCACTGTAAACTTAATGATTTTAATATCAGTAAAGTTTGTGTTGGAAGGATCAATTGCTCCAGCACTAATATATTTGCCTATTCTTTGGGGCAGCTACATAATAACAATATCGGGTATGGTCTGGATTCTTTCTATACTAGGTGTACTTATAAAAGACGTGAATCAAATAGTTAATTCTGTGATAAGTGTAATGATGTTTATGAGCCCCGTATTTTATCCAACTGAGATGGTGCCTATTGAAATGAGGTGGGTTGCTAATTTAAATCCATTGGCCTACATTATAAATGAAACAAGGGGAATAGTAATTGATGGCACAATACCAAGTATTGATAAATTGATAGTATTTGCAATACTGTCAATTCTGATAGGTGAAATATGCTTAAGATTATTGAAAAGAAAACAGTGTTTACTTGGAGACAGGTTATGAGAAAACAGAATGATAATGATGTAGCAATAAAGGTTGAAGATATAAACAAAAATTTTAGATTAAATAATAGGAAATTTGAGTGGTTAAAGACAATGATGGGAATAAAAGAGTCCAAAAACAAAGAAGAGGTATATGCCCTTCGAGACATAAATTTTGAGATAAGAAAGGGAGAGTCAATGGCTATAATAGGTGAGAATGGAAGCGGCAAGAGTACGTTATTGCAAATAATTTGCGGAACTTTAATGCAAAGTAGTGGACAGGTATCAATCAATGGAAGAGTCGCTGCGTTGCTAGAGTTAGGAAGCGGCTTTAATCCAGATTTTACTGGCAGAGAAAATATAATATTGAATGGCATTTTACTTGGATTGAAAAAGAGAGAGGTAATAAATAGAATGGAGGAGATTATCGACTTTGCAGAACTTGGATTATTTATTGATCAGCCATTAAGAACATACTCAAGTGGAATGGTTGTCAGACTAGCATTTGCAATAATAACCAATGTAGATGCAGATATTTTGATAATAGACGAAGCACTTGCAGTGGGAGATGCATACTTCACTCAAAAATGCATGAGATTTATTCAAAGATTTAAGAATAAGGGGACATTAATATTTGTTAGTCACGATCCGAATGCAATAATGGCCTTGTGTAGCAAAGCGGTATTGCTAGATAAAGGAAGGCAGAAATTGATTGGAATCCCAAAGGAAGTACTAAGTGTATACAACAGACAAATTGCGAATAAGGAAGTGAATAAACTAAGAAAAAACTTAAATGATAGAAGTGAGATGGCAGAATTTAAGAATAAACCTGGGAAAGAATCAGAAGAATTGTCTAATTACAAGATGAGGTGGACTGATTATAGAGCGGAAAGCGTAAAATACACAAATAGTAATCAGGAAATGAAAGTTTGTAAATTTGATCCAAATATACTCAGTCTTGAAGACTATGGGGGAGAGAAAGCCAAGATAGTAGATGTACAAATAAGGATATTAGAAAAACAGGATGAAGAGGCAAATTACATAAGGGGAGGTGAAATAGTGCAATTAACGATAAAGAGTGTAGGCAAACAAGTGATTAAATCGTACATTTCAGGTTTTATAATTAAGAATGATATGGGACAGACTATATTAGGCGACAATACTCTAAATACAAATAGGACAGAAAAATATACTACAATAGAGAAAGGAGAAGAAATAGAGGCAATATTTATATTTACAATACCAATGCTTAAACCTGGGAAATACTCAGTAACGGCTTCAGTGGCTGAAGGAACAGAAACTGACCACAGAATTTTGCATTGGATAAATGAATCAATAATAATTGAGTCAAGGTGCGATAGTATCGCCGCAGGTATCGCAGGAGTTACAATGCATTCAATTAAAGTCGTAAAGGTAAAAAAATGAGCAGAATCAAGAGTTTAAGCATAACCCCAAGGTATCAAGCTGACTCATCCTGGTGGGAACATGTACCAATTGCGCATTTTTTAATCGAGGTGTTGAAACCTGAAGTAGTGGTTGAATTAGGAAGTCATTATGGTGTGTCATTTTTTGCATTTTGTGAGGCAGCGGAGATACTATCGAAGGAGACTTATACTTATGCTGTAGACAGCTGGGAAGGTGATAAACAAGCTGGCTTCTATAAAGATGAAGTCTATGAAGCAGTGAATGATCATAGAAATCAATACCACAAACAAAGGTCAGTACTTCTAAGGAAATTGTTTGACGAGGCAGTAAATCACTTTGAGGATGAAAGCATAGATGTACTGCACATAGATGGATTACATACCTATGAAGCGGTAAAACACGACTTTGAACTATGGTTGCCGAAAGTCAAGAAAGAGGGTACTATTCTGTTCCATGATTGGAATGAAAGGAAAGAAGGATTTGGGGTATGGAAACTATGGGAAGAGATAAAAAAGGACGAAAGATTTAAATGCATTCAATTGACAAATGGACATGGTTTAGGTATTGCAACATTAAGCAATGAAGTACCAATGTGGCATGACCTTCTTATCGAAAGTAAAGAGGAACTAAAGTGCAAGGGGATGCTATTGTCAAACATAAATGACGCGTACAGAAAGATAAAAAGACAGAAAGAAGAAATTGATATCATCAAAAAACATAGCAAAAATCTAGAAAATATGTATGTATCGAAAAGCAGAGAACTAGAAGATGCAAGCATGCAAATAACAGAATTGAGCAGAAGAAGGGGAATAATAAAAAGACTAAGCAAAATGCTTAATTTGACGTTTTTAAGAAATTAGATAAAGGCAACTATAAAGAAAACGTGTGAAAAAATATAATGATTGAATGAAGCCTATGGTAAAAGAATAGTGTAAGCAGGGAAAGCGATATTATAGGATTCGTGTGTAGTACCTTTGTCTAAAATACAAGAAGCAAGATGGTAATAGAGAAAAGATTTAATAGGAATAAGCCCAAAGACAAAATTTATAAATAAGCGGTAAATAAATAAGTTATAGGAAATACCAAATGAAAGAAGGTCGAGAAAATGAACAATATTAGGGATTGGCATTCTGTTTTGATCAGAATAATGGAAAGCTAGAAAATGATTGGAATATCATTGGAGGGTGCGTGAATTGGAAAGCACAAAAAAAGAACACACTTTCGTGGGGTCTGATTTTGCTACTCGCTGATACCGATTTAGTGAACCAACCTGGATCAGGCGACGGCAGCAGCTCCATCTGTAGCAGAGGTAGAGCTGCACAAGGGAACCAAGAGTAACGTACTGGAGAAGACCAGAGAATCAACTGGAAGGTGCGTGAATTGCAAAGCACAAAAAAAGACCCCACTTTCGTGGGGTCTAAATTAACTAATCTTGAAAATAGGCCTTCGGTAAACCGACCTACATCAGGCGATGGTACCAGCTCCACTTGTAGCAGAGGTAGCAGCATCCACGAGAGAACCGAGAGTGACGTCCTGGAGGAGAACCAGTGAATCAACCGTATTGTTGTTGTAAACAAAGGTGGAATCAGCAGTTCCGTTACCAGAGGTGTCGTAAGCGAACGCAATGGTATCAAGGTTTGCGGTATTACCTACCAGATAACCAATGACATCCGACAAGTTGGAACTGCCGATTACAAGGGCAGTATCAAATGTCTCAGTATCATCGAAGGTGACAATACCAGCGCTGATGCTGTGTGACTTGATTACACCACTGTTTACAGACTGCGAGAAGTCTGAAATAGCAGCGTTTCCAGTGAAGTCCAGAGTATCAGATACATCTGTTCCATCACTCTTATCAAAGCCAGTGATGACATCGTAGCTGGAAGTCAGCGAGTCACCTGCATCGACTGTGATCAGTGCGAAGCCTTTCTTAGTGGCATTTGCAGCATTGACTTTAACCAACTCAATCGTGTCCTTACCAGTACCAGCATCAATGATAAAGGCTTGGTTGGTGGCAGAATCTACGATAGTACCGGTTTCAAGGTAGATGGAATCATTACCAGCACCAGAGGTGATGCTAATGGTGGCATTGGTCGCAGCATGACCAACAAAAGCAGCAGCAGTGAACGAAATTGTATCGCTGCCGGAACCAGTAACAATAGTGATGTCCTCTGCGGCTCCGTCACCAACAGCGGAAGATACAGAGGTAAGTTTTACGTCACCGGTGTAAAGACCACCATTGAAAGTAAGAGTCGACCCATCGGCGAGAGTACCAGTTGTGTAGGTAAGTCCGCTCTGGAATGTGTTAGCGAAATTGGTTCCCAAAGAAACAGAAGTGTTACCAGTACCAGAGGTAGTCAACTTTTCAAAGTTAGAGACTTTGGTGAAGTGACTATCAGTCAAAGTAGCAGCTGCTGTCGACACGGTAAGGGTGTCAACTCCGGAACCACCATCAATGACAGTGTCATTGATTCCATCGGCAAGAATAAGTGCTGCAGTGGTAGTTACAGCATCTTTACCAGCACCGGTTTGATAGGTAACACCAGCATCGCCTGCTGCAATAGTGTCAGCCTGAGATGTGGAGATGACCTTTGAGCCAGCAACAAGTGTGGAGGAATCTGTGAGCTTGAACTTGCCTGTGAGAGCAGAAGCGTCAATCGTTGTTGCGACAACGTCGAGAGTATTTGCAACAAGATTCAAATGGACATCAGCAGATCCAGTGATGTTCAAAGCCTTAAGCATGTCGGCCTGATTGGCGGCAAAACTGAGCTCTGAATAAGTACCGCTGGTACCAGTGCTGAAGTCAACGTTAACTGTCTCGATGCCGTTAACATCAAGAGCGGTGAGACTTACGTTCTGGGTTGCGGTCTTATCAACAACAGAGATGGAAGCAACATCGTTCTTGCCAGATGCAACCTTAAAAGCAAGACCAAGGGCATTAACAACGTTATTACCACCAGAAGCATCATCACGGGCAGTGATGTTGACGGCGTTCGTTGAATTCAGACCAGAAACAGCAATACTGTCACCTTTGGCTGTAATCGAAGAAATACCTGTGACAAGAGACGCATCTTGGCTAGCAACTACTTCCAATGCTTCAAAATTGGTGTAACGAGCACCAATAGAAGCTGTATCAACGTCGTTGCTTGCAGCAATTACAAGAGTGTCAGTACCAGCTCCAGCATCAACGGAGAGCTTCTCAGTTGCGGCAATAGTGTTGGTAGTGGCTGCAGTGATCTTGTCGTTACCAGCAGAACCGGTAAGGACAGTATCGGTGTTGTCACCGATTGCTGCTGTCAATCCACCAGAATTGGCAGCTGCAGAAACGGTGTCAAAGTCAGCATCAAGAGTACCAATGCTTGCAGCACCGGTACCAGTAATGGTGAGTGTTTGTGCAGAAGAGGAAGTAGCGGTAGTAAATCCAGTTGCAGTCAGCTTCGATTGAGCATCGACGGTGGCAGTTACTGCGTTGCTGAGATCAACGGTACCAACAACGTTGGCAGCACCTTTTGAAGTGAAGGTTGAAGAGGTTGCTGAAGCAGCACTGAGCGTGATGTCACCTGCAGTTACACCATTCTGAACTTCAACATCAGTAGAAGTTGCAGTTGCCTTGTAAGTAAAGGTAGTGGTGCCATTGGTCAGAGAACCGTTTCCTTCAACAACTGCCTTTTGGTCAGTCATCTGGGTGAAGTTAACTGTTCCTGTAGAAAGAACAGATGCAGCTTCAGTAGCACCTCCAATCTTGGAGACGTCAACAGTAGTGGTTGCTGCTGCCTGAGTAACCGCAGCAGTTCCATCGCTGTAAGTGATAGATGGTGCGGCAGCGGCTACATAACCAACACTGGCTGTAGCAGAGCTGGAGGCAAAAGTAGAACCACCACCGGTAGCGAAATTACTGATGGTGTAGCCCTGGCCACCATTGTCGATAACGACAGTGTCTCCACTAAGAGTCGCAATCGTTTTACCGGCAACTTCGTTCAGCTTGGTAGTAATGGCTGAAGCAACATCTGCTTCCTCAACGCCTGCAAGAGTTGCGGTGGTGTAGGAAACACCATTGAAGACGAAAGTTGCTGCGTTGGTATTCGAAGAGTTGGTGGAAACAGTAATTGTTTCGGCGACATTGCCGAAAGTGTTGACCATCGTAGTGGCCTTATTAGTACCTTGTGCTGCGTAATCGCCTATAGCAAGCGGTTCATCAGAGACAATGTGAATGATGCTCTTCCCGTCAGAGAATGCAACAGTCTTGCCTAGAGCAGCATTGATCTGGACAGCCAGATCGTCAACCATAACCTTCAATCCAGCGGCGTTGCCGCTACCGGCAACCTTGGAGGTTACTTGTGTGCCGTTAACACTCAGAGTGAGTGTGTTATCAGCATTGCCTGGGTTAGTGGCAAAAGTCAGATAGTTTGACTGAGAAGCACCAGTTACTGCAGTACCAGCAGCCTGGATATTCTGCTTATTACCAACTGCAGCAGCTGTCAAAACAACGCTGTTTGCGTCAGCACCATCGGCGATGGTGTAACCAGCGGCAAGAATCAGAGCGTCAACCTCAGCACGAGTGTCAGCAGCTGCTGCTGCACCTCCAGTCGCTTTGAGTGAACCACCAGCAACAACAGCAGTAGTTGTGGCGATGGTGGCATCAACGAAAGCTGCAGCGACTTGAGCAGCTGTTGCTCCAGATGCGGAGGCTGTGAAAGTTACACCAGCGAGACTGACGGACTGGCCAGCACCGAGGTCTTGGAATACAACTGTTGCTGTCTCAGCAGTACCAGCAGAAGCACCAGTCTGATTAGTTACGTCAACGATCTCCACATTGGAAACCTTGGCTGCGGGAGCAGTGAAGGCGGCTCCAGAAGTGTGTGAAATGGCGAGCGTGTCAACGCCAGCTCCACCATCGAGGGTATCGAACGCACCAAGGGTGGCATCAGTTGCACTGAAGGTGTCGTTCTTAGCAGTACCAGCAAGGATCTCAGAGCTGGTGGTCAGTGCAAATGTAGAACCAACATTGCCGGTACCGACCATGTCAGTAACAGCAGTTGCCACTGCTGAAGCTGTAGCAGCGGTAGAAGTTGTGACAGCAGTCAGGAAGCTTGCAGCCGAATCAGCGGCAGCAGAGGTGGAGTAAGCCTGCGCGCTAGCAGGGTCGTTAGAGAGTGCAGCTGTAAAGGCTTCTGCAGAGTCAAACTTGGCCACCAGGACCTTGCGCATCTCTGTGTCAACAGGCAGGTTCAGACCCGCACGCATGATCGTGATGCCGAGGTACTCCTCATTTACGGCACCCGTAGCGATGGCATTGGTCCAACCAGTGACTTCACTAGCAACTGCCAGGCGTCCGAACAAGCGCTGGTAGAAGGTGTTGATCAGGCTGGTTTGATTTAAGACTGAGCCATTCGTGCTCGGAGCGAGAGTATTCGTTGAATACTCGTTAGTCTTGACAAATGCTTCGACGATTTGCTCGTCGGTCATTCCCGTTGCAGGGAACGCGGTGAGAGACGCAGGATCAGCTGGCCGGCCGAAATAGGCCAAATTCAAGTACTGAACCGTAGTAGCTGTTGAAGCTGTCATTGGGGCGAGATCTCGAGAGAGCCGGAAGAGAGGTTGGATTCAGTAAGGGCCAACCGACCCCTTGTGGCGATGGTGCCACGGAGGTGGAAATTCTGCAAGCGCAGAGATTCTGGCCACAGATCTTACGAAAGATACCTTCAGGGGGGGGCCAGGTCAACGGTTTATGCTCGTTCAAGGACAGAAGAGGAACCGGAACAGTAGATTAAAGGCTTACAATTGAGGGGATGAACACATCTGAGGAAAAAATAAGAGCATAATTAATCACTCTAATGGAATGCAAGAAAGAAGCGCCGACAAGGACGCTCAATAAAATAATGAAAGAAAATTGAAGTAGATATGCTATAAGCAAAAACAAAAAACACATTAGGAGGGAATAAATTTAGGTCACCAAAATATAGACCCCCAAGATTAGAAAATCTAATCATAAATGGCTGGTGAAAGAGATACAAACCAAGGCTGATTTGGCCAAGAAAAACAAGAGGGCTCGAAGACAATAGAATGCTCAAAAAAGACTTTGTATGGCGCAGGATAATTATAAATAGAGAAAAACCTATGCCAGACTTTAATTGATTCAGTGTTATTTGGAGAGAGACCGGCACCCCCGCGAAGGGAAAAGCATGCAAAAAACAAACCAAAATACAAAAAATACACAAGATATCACTTAGGAATAACTTATTTGCTATCAAATTAGCAAAATAGATATTACGACTTAGGAATGCACGATGCTTTGAAATGAGACAGGAAGCATGATATGTAAGTATTCCGATGAGAAACTCAGGAAGCCTGAAAATAGGATTTATATATATAAATCCGTGAATTGAAAGAGAATCTAGTGAAGAATGCGAAAAAAATGGAAATGAAGATGTTGACAACCAATACGAAATTATACAACAGAAAATACTAATGCAAGAAAAGAGAGATAATAATTTGGGAAAGCTTAGCCGAATAAGAAAAGGAAAAAACAAGTAAAAGAATAGTTCACATGAAATACTCCAAGCAACAGCATTGTATCCGAAATAAAAAGAAGGAATAGGAATCATTGACTGGAAGCACAAGATATTTGACACTAAAATCAGACCGGCATTATTAAGATCAGAAGAAGAGGGTAAATAAAGATATTGCGGCAAAAAAAGAAGAGTAAACAGAAGAGAAGAAAAAGTTATAGGCCAGATTCGAGACAGTCTAGATAGGTAGAACTTTATGAGAGAGAATATTCGTAAGTGATATGCATAAGAAAGTACAAACCCAGAGAGTACAAAAAAGAAGCTTACAGCTTTCGATAAGTCAAAAATATGTACAATATCATTAGGGATGAGCCCATGATCAGATGCATGAAGAATGAAAATGCACAGTGCTGCAAAGAAGCGCAGACCTGTTAAATACTTAAGCTGCGGGCGTAAATGACTAGGGGATGAAGAAAGTGTTTCACGCATACCAGGCAATTCCCTCATTTATGAAATCGAGTGAACCATTCCAAATCTTTAGTTCCTCGACATTTGCCGTATATAAGTGTGTATTTGCTACTAAGTCATAAAAGCGAAACACCGGGGTTTTTGAGTTATCAATTAAATCTTGATTGGCAGAGAAAACCTTAAAGGCAACTCCCTCGTAAATAAAACTAGAATATTGGTCGGAAGAAATCAAAAGATTTTTCTCGTCGATATTGGCACTGTAAAAGTGCCTAGATGTTTTTGTATCATAAAAACGATAAAGATCTTGGTCAGCATCAGGTCCGACAATGTAAGCGATGCCCTCATTAATAAATTGGGTTGAGGAGCTTTCACTATGGGTGGAAGACCCTGTAAGAATATCTATTTCTTCTAAGTTGCTAGTAAAGAGATGAATACCCAAGATTGAATTATATAAACGATAAATCTCCTGAGATGAAGCCGTTCTCGGACCCCAGATGTCAATCAGGGCCTGATAGTCTGCAGGTGCTAAATCTGTTGGATAAATGCCAGAGGCGGGGGTGCGATAAGACATTGTGGTTTCTTCAGGCGTTGCACTTTGGAGAGGATCAGTACTTAAATAAAAATCACCATCACTTGAGTCAAAAGTATGTTCAAAACCAAGGGCATGTAAAAGCTCATGATTAAATACATAGGAATTGAAATCGGAACCATACTGATTGAGCTGGGGACCATTGAAGAAAATTTCAAACCACTCTCTCTTGGGCTGTTGAGTATAGTTAATAAGTGAAAGACCAAATGTAATTCCATATGAATCATCCAACTCAATTTCACGATCCCAATA
>MDTD01112062.1_pt1 | contig 12339 bp, 11 predicted proteins | sample 811221 | NCBI WGS metagenome assembly MDTD01 (sample SAMN05326646, study PRJNA326480) | marine metagenome | isolation source: seawater | place: Pacific Ocean: South West | collected 2011 | reverse complement strand
CTCTTCCATGCCTTAAGACAAAGTACCATCGGCGCTGAAGGGCTTGACTTCCGAGTTCGGAATGGGATCGGGTATAACACCTACGCAATAATTACCGGCGGTAGTGTTATAACTAATTAAACTTTATTGTAAACTAACTTTTATTGTTATTTTTATTGATTTTTTTATGTTTTTTTAGGAAATCTTGGATGTAATCTTTTAAATCTATTTTTCCAAAATTTTTATAAACTTTATTTGTTAAACTCAAGCTAGTCAATGCAGAGGCATACCTTTCACCTGGTCTTTCTGGTAAATATTTTATTTTAGAATTAAATAATTTCGCGACCTCAATAATTGAATAACTTTTTTTATTTGAAATACTGTAATATTTGCAGTGATTTTTTTTCCAAGCCTTGTAACATATCTCAATTGTGTCATGAATATGAGTGAATCTTCTTGATTGTGATCCAGGTTTTACAACAGGCAAAGGCTTATTTTTTAAATAATGCTCCTCAAATATACCAATGACCGTTGCCATTTTACCTTTAACAATATGGTTTGGACCATACACATTATAAAAAAAAATAACTTCATATTTAAAATTAAACCATTTTCTCAAATTTTCTAGAAATTCTATGTTTTTTGACTTTGTAAATGCATATGGTGATAAATTTTTATCTTTTCCCCTATTTCCTAGTGAGGCTGAGGTTGCAGAGTAAATTAATTTAATTTTATTCTTCAAGCAAAAATCAATAACTGCATTTGTACCAATTGAATTTGATTGGATGCATTCATTCATTTGTAAAAAGCTTTGATAAATTCTTGAAAACTCTCCAAAATGAAAAATAGACTGTATATTTTTTTTATGTTTATCTAATATAATAGAAATATTTTTTGTATGTGAATTCAGGTAATTAATTCTTCTGTTTTTTACATGATTTTTATAATAACCAGAAGAATAGTCATCAATACTTATTATATTGAAGTGAGTTTTTTTTAATAAACATTTAATTAAATTTGAACCAACGAACCCTGCACCACCTGTTACTACAATATACTTTTTCACTTTAATTATAAAATTAATCTTAATTATATTATATTCATTTCTAAATAAAGTAATTAATGAATTTTGTTAGATAAAAATCAAAGCTTGGTTTAAATTTGATTTTCATTTTTTTCATTAAAAAGATCATATATTTAAAAGCCTCATCTCTTTTTTTCCACCAGGCTAAACTAAATTTTTTATATTTAGAAGTTATGCCGGAAGGATCAAAATTATAAATAGTCAAATTTTTTTTTGAAATATAAAAATTTTTTGTTAAAAAAGCATAAATACTCAATCTTGCATCAATTTCTAAATTAGGAAATTTATTACTTTTTAAATTTTTTGTAAAATTCATAAAAAAATCTCTTTTAATTGCAATACAGCTTGTTGGATAAAAACTTGGCCAAATCGAATAATTTGAATTTTTCTTTTTTAATTTCATTAACTTATTATCTTTTTTTAAAAATGGTACATCTTGAACGAATTGTAATTTTGGATTTTTTTTAAATAATTGATAAATAATTTTAATTTTATTTATTTTAAAATAATCATCACTATCTAACAGAAAAATTATATTTCCTTTTGATTTTTTGAATAATTTTCTTATACCAAATATTTGATTAAGTGGAGCTGAAGTATATTTTTTTTTAGAATTTTTAATATATAAAATTTTATTTTGATATTTTTTTAATATACTAAGTGAATTATCAGTTGAACAATCATCAAAAACTAAAATTTCAGTCTTTTTTATTAAAGTTTGGCTTATACATGACTTTATGCATCTATTAAGATATCTATCTTTATTAAAATTTGTAATTAGTATACTTGCAAATAAATTATTCTTACTCATTAAAAAATAGTTGGTTCTGATAAATATATTCAAAAGATTTTCTAAATTTCATTTTAATTTTAAAAATTTTTTTAAAACCTTTGCTTTCAAGATAATTATGAATGTCACTTAATGTATAATTTTTAATAATCATATCATCAAAATGATGCTCTAAATGTATAAGGTGCACGTTCTTAATTTCTGAATCTAATCCTTTGATAACATTAAATTCATAACCTTCTGTATCAATTTTCAATAAATTGATTTTTTCAATTTTTTTTTTTATAATAAAATCTTTAAGTCTAACCACTTCAACAGAAACAGGACTCAATATTTTTTTTTTTCCAAAAAAATTTAAAAAAAAATATTTTTTTTTAAAATAATTTGAGTCTGTATTCAATTGATTAAATGAGGAAGAGGATGATTCAATATTTTGAAAAAGATTTATTTTCTTTTTTATTTCTCCCACACCATAATTATTTAAAAATATATTTGTTTTATTTTTATAATTGCTTAATAAAATCTTAAAAGTGACAGGATTTGCCTCAAATCCATATATTTTATCAATATTAAATAATGATAAACATTTTTTTATGTATTCTCCTTTATGAGATCCAACATCCACTAAACATGACAAATGTTTACCTAGTTTTTTTTTCAAAACTGAGTCAATTTTTTTTTCTGTAAAATAATCAAAAATATTTAAAATAAATTTTACTAGATATTTCATAAATAATTAATTTATAATTAAACATTTCTAGGTATATAGTTTTGAAATGCCAATATCCAAAAGAAATAATTATTTAATTTTATTAGTTTATTTATCAATAATTTTAGGTTTTATAATAAATGAAGACACTTTGGGGGGTGCATTCGCCGATTACAATACATTGGATCATGTTGCACATAAATTTTACGATAATTTTATAAAAACACTTTTAAATTATGATGATTTAAATCATAGACAATCCCCAATTTTTTATATTTTTAAAAGTTTTTTTTTAGATTTTAACGAAAATTTCCAAAGATTAATATTTTTACATATTTTTTTATTAATTCCATTTATTTTTTATAAATGTTTAAAATTAAAATTTAAGTCTATAAATAAAAATAATTTAAAGTTAATTGCTTGTTTAATTATTCTTTTTCCTACTTTTAGATCTTACGCAATTTGGCCAGATCCACATTTAATGGGAACTTTATTTTTTTTATTAGCAATTTACTATTATTTAAAATTTCTTGAAAAAAATAATGATTTTAAATTTGTAATTTTAAATACTCTATATTTATCATTATCTGCTTATTTTAGTCCCAATTTTGGTGTATTCGTAATTTTTTTTATTTATGAATTTAATAAACATTTAAATTTTTCAGTAAAATTTATAACAATTCTTTTTTTAAACTTAATTTTGTCTTTACCATTCTTTTATTATCTATTTATTTTAAATGTAGACTTTATATTTAGTAATTCAAATTGGGATATTGGTCAAAATTTTTATTCATTTAATAATTTTTCAAATAAAATAATTATTGTCTCATCTTTAATCTTTTTTTACATAATTCCATTTTATACAGCAATTAAAATAAATCACATTTATAAATTTTTATCTAAAAATAAAATTTATTATATATGTTCAATAATAGTTTTTATTTTAAGTTGTTACTACTTTGATTTTGAGACAGTTTATAAACTAACAAATTCTGGAGGTGGTTTTTTTTATAATCTTTCTAATTTAATATTTGGAAATAATTTTCTTTTATTTACTATTTGCTTTTTTATCACTTTATATTTAACAAAAATATTTAAAGAAAATCCAAAAAATTTAATTTTATTTTTTGTTTTATTATTTTCAAATCCTCAACTAACTTTATGGCAAGCTAATTATAGTCCAACTATTTTTATTCTTCTTTATTTAATTTTTAACTTGCAGCTAGATGAAAATAAAATAAATAGAAAATTTATTATTTTTCAATATTTATATTTTTTAGGATATTTAATTGCAAATTATATTTATAAATATGATATTAATAATTTAACTCTTTAATTGAAATTAAAATGAAAAATTTAACACTCATAATACCTGCAAAAAATGAAGCGGAATCTCTACCAACCGTGATAAACGAATTAAAAGATTTGGACTGTAAAATTACTGTTTCATTAGACAAAAATGATATGGAAACAATAAATTCAATCAATAAATTTGATGTGGAAATTTATAGACAAAAGGAATTAGGTTATGGAAACTCATTAATTGAAGCAATAAATAATTGTAAAACCCAATATTTTTGTATTTTTAATGCTGATGGGTCTTTTGATAAAAATGATCTCTCAAAAATGCTTGAAAGAAATCACGACAGTGATTTTGTGTATACTTCCAGATATCTCAAAGATGCTGGAAGTGAAGATGATACCATTATAACATTTATTGGAAATAAATTTTTTTCACTTCTTGGAAAAATACTATTTTCTCTTAGAATAAGTGATATTTTATATACTTTTGTGATGGGAAGAACCGACTCTTTTAAAAAATTGAACTTAAAGTGTGGAGATTTCAGATTTTGTGTTGAACTTCCAATCAAAATGCAAATTTTAGGATTAAAATACACTTCTATACCATCATATGAGAGAAAAAGAATAGGAGGTAAAAAAAAAGTTAATGCTATAAAAGATGGATTTTTAATACTTCTAGAAATGCTAAAGTTATTTTTTATTTATAAATTGTTTAGAAAAAATTAAAAGATTTGATTACGATTTACCTTTATAATAAACATGAGTAACTAATTTTACAAATTAATTCTATGGATAAGCAATCATTTTTAAGTAATTTAAATAATCTTGAGCAGTTCTTTTTTAATTATAATGTAGAAATAAATTACAGTAATTTTATGATTGCTGTATTTTTTTCTACAATCTTAGCTTATTTTGTTAAATTAACTTATATTAAGACTTCTAATAGCCTTAATGATAAGCATCATTTTACAGATATTTTTATTCCTCTGGCTATAGTAACTACATTAGTAATTACGGTTATTAAATTTTCATTAGCTTTGTCATTAGGTTTAGTTGGAGCCCTATCAATTGTAAGGTTTAGAGCAGCAATAAAAGAACCCGAGGAACTTGTATATTTATTTTTTATTATTGGTATAGGTTTAGCAAATGGAGCTAATCAATATTTGCTTTCAGCAATAGCTTCTTTTTTAGTGATTTCTATTTTATTCATAAGAAAATTTATTTCTGACAAAAATTTAAAAAACAATCTAACAGATACTTCTACAAACATTTTGCAAATTCAAACTAACCAAAAAAATTTTGATTTTGAAAAAATAACAAATGAAATTAAAAATAATGTTAATTACTTGCGATTAAAATCTTTAACCTCAGATAAAGATGGTTCACAATATAACTTTTGGTTTGATGTAAATAAAAAACAACTTCCTACATTTTTAAAAAAAATAGAAAAAATTTCTAGTAATAATAAAAATATATCTATTCAAATTTATTCACGCTCAGGAATATATGAGTAAAAATTAAATTAGGGAAAATATTTTGATAATTTCAAAAAAACTAAAAAAAAAGTTCTTTATTGAAAAAATTTTCAAACTTTTAAATAAAATAATTTTTACAACAGGCGCTTTTTTTTTACTAATTTTAATTACAGTATTAATATATTACCATCAAAGTGGATTTAGCTATTCCAATCCTCCAAAAATTTTATTTAAAAAGGTGAATGAAAAAATATTAGTAAACTATTTAGGTTTTGATTTAAAAAAAATTGATGAATACGTAAAATTAACATTTATAAATTTTTTAAGTAATTTTCAGTCGTCTGATCTTGATAAGGTATTTATAAAAATTAATCAAAAATCAATATTAGGTTTGGAAATGCAAAGAAAAATTAGAAAAGAAAATAGCGGGGAGATACCAAGAGATTTATTAAATACTTTTCCAGCAGAAATAAAATATAAAAAAAAAACTTATAATATTAAAATAAGAACTAAAGGAGTTAGAAATGTACATTGGATTAATAAAGATACAACCTCATACAAAATAGATTTAATTGGATCTGATAGGATTTGGGGTCTGGAAGAATTCTCAGTTCAAAAACCAATAACTAGAAATTATACTTATGAATATCTTTTTCATGAATTACTTGGATATGTAGGATTAACGAAAATAAATTATTTTTTTATTAATTTATATTTAAATGACCAAAATCTAGGTGTTTATGCTGTAGAGGAAGGTTTTTCAAAAGAGTTGGTAGAAAGGCAGCAATTAAGAAATGGGCCTATTTTTGGAATAAGTGAAGAATTTGGTGAATATTATCCTAACGTAAGATATGAACTATACTCGGAAAAATATTGGGTTACTAAATACCCAGATATGAGTTCAAAAATTTTTTCAATATTAAATGATATTAAAGAAAACAAATTTCACGTTAATGATCACTTGAACTTAGATAAGTGGGCAAAATACTTTGCCATTATTGATCTAACTGGAACCTACCATGGTTCTTTAGCAAAAAGTGTCAAAAAATACTATAACCCAACAACGGCATTATTTGAACCTATTGGTTATGATCTACATAAGGGAGCTGGAAATTTTGATAATTTTATATTACTTGATTTTTTACAGGAAAATAAACCAAATTGTATTTACTTATGTGCGCATAAAGATTGGTACCTAAAGTTTTTTTTAGACAAAAAAGATAGATTAAATTTTGATTTTTTGGACTTATACATAAAATATCTTAAAGAATACAGTAACGAAGATTTTGTAAAAAAATTTTATAAAAAATTTGAAAACCAAATACAAAGATATAATAAAGAAATTTATAAAGACAATTCAAAGACCGATAAAATAAGTAGAGTAGGTGTTGGATATTTCATTTATGATGACAAATACTTGTATAAAAGAGCAAAACTAATAAAAAGTAGAATAAGCTCTGCGACTTTAGACAGTGTTACAATATCAAAACAGAAAAACATTTTAAAATATGAAGATTATGAAATTTCTAATTTTCCAATGAAAGCTGAAACTATTGAATGCAATTTATTAGATGAAAATGAAAAATTTTATCTATCAGGCAAAATGCAAATAAATTTTAATTCTTCGTGTTCAAAGTTAAAAATTGAAGACCACAAAGGTAATACAAAAATATATAATTTGATTGATAATATTTTGCTAAGTTCTAATAAAAATATAGATCTAAAAAAAAATTTTAAAAAATTAAGAAATAATAATTCTGTAAAAAAAATTTCAAAAGAAGAATACATTGTTAATAAGGATTTAAATATTTACGACAATACATTGCTTAATAAAAATAGTAAATTTAACATTAATGACGGTAAAAAAATTAATATTTTAAACAATGCTACCTTACTAATCGAGGGAGAAATATTTTTTAATAATAATTTAAATTCTCAAACTTTAATTTATTCAGAGGATGGTACTGGGGCGATTATTTTCCAGAATAATAAATTTAAATTAGAAAATATAATCTTTAAAAATTTATCTTCACCAAAACTTGATAATCTAATTTTATATGGTGGAGTAAATTTTATAAACACAGACCTGGTTATTAAAGACTCAAAAATAATCGATTCAAGAAATGAGGATGGAATGAATATTATAAATTCTAAATCAAATTTAACTAATATAGTATTTGAAAATATTTTTTCAGATGCTTTAGATATTGATTTTGGAGTCTCACATTTTGAAAATATAAAATGTTATAACATCAAAAATGATTGTTTGGATATTTCAGGGGCAAATGTAACAGGCAAAAACTTTTATACTTTTGACTCTAAAGATAAAGGTATTAGTGTGGGTGAAAATTCTACAGTTTCGATTGACAAACTTAAAATAATTAAAAATAAAATTGCTTTAGCGGTTAAAGATGGATCGGACGCAAATTTTAAAAACATTTATTTTAAGGATAATATTTATGATATTGCACTATTTAATAAAAAAAAGGAGTTTAACAAACCCTCATTATTTCTAAATAATGTTAAAAATTTAAATGACAAAAAAATTCTTCAGTCACAGAATACAGTTTTGAAAATAAACAACATAAATTATCAAGGTAGTGATAATGATTCAAAAATAAATAGGATTGTATACGGAGAATGAGCGAGACTAGAATAGAAAAAAAGTTTGTCTACCAAGAAGGTGATGAATCTTACAAATTTTTTTTGATTAATAGCGCAATTAAAAAAATTTATTTAAAAAGAACAGTAAATTCAGTTTATTTTGATACAGATGACTTAAAAAACGTGTGGGATAATATAAATGGATTTGGAGATAGAATAAAGATCAGACTAAGGTGGTATAATAATTTATATTATTCGGATGTATTCTTAGAGGAAAAAATTAAGAAAAACTTTACTACAATTAAAAAGGTGGTCAAACTAGGTAATTTTAAAAATTTCCTTGATCTAGAGGTTTTTTTAATGAAAAGATTAAAAGAAAATAACTTATTTTTTAAAAAAAAAACCAATTTAAAGAAAATATTACATGTTTCCTATGACAGAGAGTATTTCATTCATTACTCAAAAAAAATACGATTTACTTTAGATAAAAATATTAAAGTATTTTTAAATTTTGCAAAAAAACCAATCAATATGGATAAAAACATCCTAGAGATTAAATATAATCCAGAATATGCAACCTTTTGCAATAAATTCTTAATTGAAAATAAATTAAAAAATAGAAATCAAAAATTTTCGAAATATGTAAATTCTTTTCTTGAATTAAACGAGTCTGGATTGATTTAGTTATTTTTTTTTAAAATAATTTTTTTTAATAAATAATTATATAAACAAAGATATATTGTAACATATATTATTATAACAAAAACTAAAGTTGTTGTATGAGAATAGTTCAAAGAGGCAACTACAAAGATTGGAATATTAAATAACAAAATTAATAAAGAAGAAAGTGTATTTATCTTCTTTTCACTAAAAGTTTTTTTTAATCTTAAATATCTAAAAATTAATTGATGTAAATGTAGTTTATCAGCTGAGGAAATTCTGTCTTTATTATACAATCTTCTTGTTAAAGAAAATAAATTTTCAAATGCTGGGTACCATAATAATATTACAACATAATATGGAGAAATGAATATATTGTTTTGATTTTCACTAACAAGCAAAAAACCCACTAAAATTGAAATTATATAAGAACCACCATCACCAAGGTATACAAGTCCTAATATATTAAATACGAAAAATATTAAAAGAATTGTTAGAATAATAATAATTAAGTTTAAATTAAATAATTCAACGTTACTTGAAAAATTTCCTAAAAAAATTAATGAGATCAAAACAAGTATAAAATATCCCGATAAAAGTCCATTGAGACCATCTAAAAAATTGCTACCATTCATTAAAATTGCAAAACAAAATATTGTAAAAATAATATTAAATATTTTTACTTGCAAAAATTTGTCGAAAAAATCTATACTTATTGAAGTAATTTGGAGATTTTGATTATATATAAAAAAAAATAAAACAAATATTTGCAAAAACAATCTTAAAATTGGATTTGGTAAATAATTTCTGTCTGATAACAAACCTAAAATCAATATTATAAAACAAAATATTTTTAAGTAATTATAGTTATCTGGTGCCAAAATAATTATTGAAATAGTTAAATATACTCCCCCTAAAATTATTGGTGAATCATTTAAAATCCCAATTTTTTTATGATCTGAATAATTAACATCATCAATTAAAAAATTGAATTTTCTAAAAACAAAGTATGTTATTATTATTGTTGAGAATGATATTATAAAAACATTTAAATCCATTAAATGTATCTATGCTTTATTATTTGCTTTAATCCGTCAGCTAATTTTATTTTTGGCTTCCAACCTAAATCATTTATCTTTTTTGAATTTAAATCTTTTCTAAACGTTCCATCTGGGAAATTTTTATCAAAAATAATTTTTCCTTTAAAATCAACTAGTTTAGCAATTAATTTCGCCAAATTTAATATTGAAATACTTTCACCTGTGCCCACATTTATAATCGGTATCTCATTTTTAAATTTTTTCTTAAATTTACTTTTTGGTACTTTAAGACAATTTATTATTGCAGCTGCTAAATCATCTGAATGTATAAACTCTCTTATAGGTCTGCCTGATCCTAATAATGTTATTCTTTTTAATTTTTTTTTTTTAACATCTAGAAATTTAGAAATCATTGCAGGAATTACATGGCCGTTAAATTTATCAAAATTATCATTAAATCCATAAACATTTGTTGGCATTAAGCATACAATGTCTATTTTGAAATCATTGTATAAAGCCTCACTTAATTTAATTCCTGCAATCTTGGCAATGGCGTAGCATTGATTAGTTTTTTCTAATTTTCCACTCAAAAGACTTTCTTCTTTAATAGGAACTTGTGAAAATTTAGGGTAAATGCACGAGGTTCCTAAAAAAATTGTTTTTTTTATTTTTTTTTCAAGAGCCAGTTTAAGTAATGAGTTTTGTATTTCAATATTTTCTAAAAAAAAATCTTTTTGATTATGACTATTAGCCATTATACCACCAGCTCGCGCGGCTGCCATTATCATATAATCAATTTTTTTATTTTTAAAAAATTTTCGTACTTTATCAGAGTCTCTTAAATCTAATATTTTTTTATCAACAGTTATAATTTTTTTATATCCTTTGTACTTTAAAGTTTTTAATACTGAACTCCCCACTAGGCCTTTATGGCCTGCTATAAAAATATTATCTGTAATTTTCATAGAATATTAAATTTTCTATTTTTTCTTTGCCAATTTTATATCAGAATCCAACATGTCCTTAACAAGATCTTGCAAAGAATTTTTAAGTTTATATTTTAATTTTCTAAATGCTTTTGTTGGATTACCTCTTAAGTAATCAATTTCCAAAGGTCTATAATACTTTTTGTCAACCTTAATAATTAATTCTTTTTTATTTCCATTTATAATATAAGCTTTTTCATTTATACCACTACCAACCCATTTTATTTTTAATTTTAAATATTTACAACATTCATTAACAAATTCTCTTACGCTTAATGCCTTGCCAGTTGCGATAACATAGTCATCAGGTTTAGATTGTTGAAGAATTTTCCATTGCATTTCTGTATAATCTTTCGCATGACCCCAATCTCTTTTTGCATTTAAATTTCCTAAATATAAGATTTCTTTTGAACCCAATATTTTTTTTGCGAAAAACATTGTTATTTTCCTAGTTACGAATGTTTCTCCTCGTCTAGGACTTTCATGGTTAAAAAGAATTCCGTTACATGTATAAAAACCGTAGGCTTCTCTGTAAACTTTTGTGATCCAATAAGAATACAATTTTGAGACACCATAAGGTGATTTTGGCACCATTAAAGATTTTTCATTAAACGAATTAATTTTTCCAAACGTTTCTCCAAAAAGCTCTGAAGTACTAGCTTGATAAAATTTAGTTTTTGAAAGATTTAAAAACCTCATAGCCTCTAAAATTCTTAAGGTTCCTAAACCAGTAACTTCTGAAGTATATTCAGGTATTTCAAAAGAATGGCCCACATGACTTTGTGCGCCTAAATTATAAATTTCATTAGGTTTTATTTTATTGATTATGTTTACAAGACTATTTGAGTCTGCCAAATCTCCATAATGTAAAAAAAAGTTTGATGCCTCGTGAAAATCTTTATAGATATGATCAATCCTAGTCGTATTAAATGTCGAGGATTTTCTTTTTATACCATGAACAATGTACCCTTTTTTGAGTAAAAATTCTGCAAGATAAGAACCATCTTGACCTGTTATTCCTGTAATTAAAGCTTTTTTTTTCAATTTATTTGAATCTATTATTTAACAATTTATTATAGGAAAGAACTAATACACTATAAACAGAAAAGATAAAATTTTTTTTTTCATACATGTGATAAAGTTTAAAAGCATCCATGATTTTATTTAATATATTTGAGGATAGAGATTTCTTTGTTTTTCTCCAAAATGATAAGTTGTTTTTTAAGTGTTTTAATTCTACCCCTTTTTTGCAAAGTTTAAGCCACAAAGCAAAATCTTCTTGTGTTCTTAAATTCGGAAAACTAATTAAAGGTTTAATTGTTTTTTTAATCATAACTGTACTAAGCCCTACAATATTTGAATTATATAATATTTTATAATTTGCATCAAAAAAAACATTTCTTTTAGCTAAAATTTCATTTTTTTCATTAATTATAGAATATGAAGTAAATGAAAAATTACATTTATTTTTTTGCATAAATTGTATTTGTTTTTTTAATTTATTTTTTTTCCAAATATCATCTGAGTCGATAAAAGCGATATAAGCACCCTTGGAAAATTTAATTGCAGTATTCCTAGATTTTGCAACACCTAAATTTTTTTTATTTACTATAAGTTTTTTATTTCTAAATTTAGACAAACATTTCTTTACAAATTTTAAATCGTTCCTATCTTTGTCATCATAAACAAATAAAAGCTCATAATTTTGAT
>MDTD01101362.1_pt1 | contig 12340 bp, 12 predicted proteins | sample 811221 | NCBI WGS metagenome assembly MDTD01 (sample SAMN05326646, study PRJNA326480) | marine metagenome | isolation source: seawater | place: Pacific Ocean: South West | collected 2011 | reverse complement strand
TTTTTTATTGATAAATTTTGGATTATCTTTTGGTATCGATCCATCCAAATTTATTCTTATAATGCTTCCAGGATGTTTAGTAGGATCTTGTGCAATCATACCCTGTCCTCTCTCCCCAGCGGTTACGTATAAATGTTTATTTTTAATAACTATTCGAGAACCAAAATGATAACCAGAATTTATTGGAGGTTCAGCCCGAAAAATATTTTTAAAATTTAAATTTTTAGTATCAAAGTTTGCCCTTGCAACAGAAGTGCTGGACATTCCTTTAGATCTATTTTCTGAATATGAAACAAAAACTATTTTATCCTCGTAAAGAATATCTAATAATCCTCCTTGACCATGCTCTAAAACATTAAGGTTATGGACTACATCTTTGATTTCTTTATCTTTTAAATTTACTAATTTAATATTTCCTTGCTTTTCAGTAATGATTAAATTTTGGGTATCTATAAAAGATAAACTCCAAGGATTTTTAAACCCTTTAATAATATTTTCCAATTTAAAATCTTCAGCATTAAGATTGGTAAAAAAAAATAAAAAAATTATAAATATTTTTTTCATTTGACTAGAATAAACATTTTGTTCTTATTAGCGAATTCAATACTTTGTCTTTTATTTAAAAATATATTTAATTTGTGTTTTAAAACTATACCTTTAAGCCCTGCTAATTTGCATTGTTTTAGAGTTTCTAGACCTATAGTAGGAAGATCAACTCTTAAATCTTGTTTCTTTTTTGGGAACTTAACCAAAACTCCATCAAGAGTATCACTCTTTTTTTTTATCTTTTTTATCATTTTTTTAGTTCCTCCACTTCCTTCCAAAGCTATAACTTTATTATTTCGGCAAATTACTCCTTGAACGAAAGTGAAATTTCCTGATTTTTTTAATGCCATTATTCCTCGTTTTATATCTTTTTTATCTGAGTTGTTGGGTTTGATTTTTGTATAATTTCCTTTTGATAAACTTATTTCAGGTGTAAATTTATTTGAACTTATAGTTTGAATCTTTTCATTCTTTAAGATTTTTATAATTTGTTTTAATATTGCAGCATCACCTAATTTAGAACTTTTTATTATTTTAGGCATATGATAAATTCCTTTAAAGTCTAATTTAATAGTTTGTAAATTTGGTTTAGCCACTTTTCCTGCAAATAAAACTTTTTTGCAGTTCTTAGATTTTAGTATTGAAATAATCTTACCGAATTGACCAATAGATACTGAGAAACAATTTTTATCTTTTTTAAAAATTTTTTTTTTTGATAAGTCGATTATTAAATATTTATATTTTTTTTTAATCTTCTTTAAAATATATTTTGGAAAATCTGTTTCTCCAAAAATTAACCCTATCATAAATTTTTTAATTTTGTGGTGAACAAATTGGTCTCTTTTTATCTTTTTCTATAAATTTTATAACCTCATCCACTAGTTCGTTATCTTTATATTCTCCATTAATTTTACTTAAATTCTGGTGTATATTTTTTGATGAAAATAAATCTTTGTAGGCTTTATCTAAACCAAGAATTTTTTGATTATCGTACCTGTGTCTTCTTAAACCGATTAAATTTAAACCTTGTAAAAAGTTTCTGTTACCAATAGATAAACCGAACGGAATAACATCTTTTAAAACTCCAGTCATACCACCGATCATCGCTAATCTTCCAATTCTGGTAAATTGTTGCACTGCTGAATTTCCACCAATTATAACGGAGTCTTCTATTGTAACATGTCCGCCTAAAGGAACATTATTTGCTATAATTACGTTATTTCCAATTTTACAATCATGTGCGATGTGAGATGAAATCATAAACAAACAATTGTTTCCAATCACTGTTTTTGAACCTCCACCTGCAGTTCCTGGATTTACAGTTACATATTCTCTAATCAAATTATTTTCGCCAATTTCGATGCTATTTTTTTCACCTTTAAACTTTAGATCTTGGGGTTGTGTTCCTATACTCGCAAAAGGAAATAATCTTGTTCCTTTTCCAATTTTGGTTTGCCCCTCGATATGAACATTAGATATTAGCTCTACGTTTTCATCTAATTTTACGTTTGGCCCAACATAACAGAACGGACCAATTTTTACACTTTTTGAAATTTCTGCTTTATTATCAATTACGCTAGACTTATGTATCATCATTTTCTATCTACTATTGTGGCTGACCACTCGGCGTCTGCCATCCTTTTTCCACCAACTTTTGCTGTACCTTTATATTTCCAAACTCTTCCGTGAGATCTGACTGCTTCGATTTCTAAATGAAGCTCACAATCAGGTATTACTGGACTTCTAAATCTCGCCTTATCCACACTCATCAAATATACTAATTTGTTTGCATACTCTTTTGGGTCAATTCCGTGAGCAGTTAGAGCTGCGGCTGCCTGTCCAAATGCTTCAACAATTAATACACCAGGCATCACAGGCTGACCTGGAAAATGACCTTGTACGTAAAATCCATTTTTTTTTACATACATTATTGCAGTAGCTGATTTTAAAGGCACAATATTTGTTAATTTGTCGATTAACAGCATTGGTTCTCTGTGGGGCAGCAAACTTTCAATCTTTTTTTTATCTATTTCTATCGCACTCATTTCTTTTCTTTATTTTTTAAAAATTCTCTTAAAGGAACTGCAGGATATCCCATAACTACTTGATTGCTATCTATATCTTTTACAACTCCACTTCCACCTCCAATTTTGACATTATTACCTATTTTTAGATGACCTGATATTCCAGCCTGTCCTCCTATTGATACGCTATCTCCAATCTTTGTACTGCCGGCAAATCCCACTTGACCTGCTATCATACAATTTGATCCTATTTGTACATTGTGCGCTATATGAACCTGGTTATCTAAATAAGTATTTTTGCCAATAATTGTATCATCAATAGAGCCTCGATCTATAGTACATCCTGATGCTATCTCCACATCATCTTCGATCATCACTTTTCCAATATGGGGAAATTTAATATTTTTATTCTTAATCGGTATAAATCCAAATCCTTTTTGGCCAATATTACAATTATCTTGAATCACAACTCTATTTCCTAAAATAGTGTTTTTAATAACTACACCTGAACCAATAACACATTCATTACCAATTATGACGTTGCTTTGAATAATTGTATTTGATCCAATTATTGTATTTTTGCCTAATTTAACATTTTTACCAACTAAAACATTGTTACCAAATTTTACATGCTTAAATTTATTCTTATTTGGCTTATTTAACGACGTATCGGGATAATCTATATCTGCATTTAAATAAATTATCTTTAAAACTTTTGCCAATTCAAATAAAACACTTTTAACTATAACTTTTATATTATCTTTTGGTAAATATCTTTTAAGCTTTTCTGTTGTAATACAAACTTGTGCCTTTGAATTTTGAGCTTCTAATTTATATTTTATGGAGTCAAAAAATGTTAAATCATATTTTTGAGCTGAGTATAATGGTTTAATATCATTTATTATAAAATTTTCTTTAATATCTAAATCTGGAAAAACACTTTTAATTTTAACTTTTTTTTTATTAAAAAAAAAATTGGATTTCATTGAAACTTATTTTAAATTTATCGATTTAAGTTTATTATTGAGGCGCGATATTATATCAGAAGTAATATCTAATGCATCATCAGCTAGTAATAGACTTTTTTTATCTACTACCATTCTAATATTTTTTTCTTTCATGTAATTCTTAATAATAGGATTTAAATTGTCTAGCAGTTCTTTTCTTGCCTGGGACCTTTGTTTTGAGACTGTCTCTAAGAGCTTGCTTCTCTCTTTCTGTAATGCAGTTACTTTGCCTCTCAATAATGATACATTTTTTTTATACTCTTCCGCTGAGATAATTTTTTTTTTTTGGATAAGTTTATTCTCTTCTTCCTGTAATTTCTTTTGTTTATTTTGAATATTTTTTGCACCTTTTTCAAGTTTATTTTTTAAGAAAGATTGGGCTTTTTTACCGGCAACACTTTCGTTTAATATAAATTTAAAATCTAAGAAGTACGGGGTTTCTGCATATAAGTTTTGATTTATCGAAATTAAATAGAAAAATATTAATAAAATTACTTTTTTAAATTTCATAATTTAAAAGGTTGTTCCAATATTAAAGCTAAAGCTTTGAGTTTTATCTGTGTCAGCTTTCGACAAATCTTGTGACAAAACAAAAGATAATGGTCCGATTGGTGACATCCAATTAGCAGCAACACCAGTGGAAGATCTAAGATCTGTGCTTTCATCTAAAGAACTATCGTAGTCAACTCCCCAAACACTTCCTGCGTCCAGGAATAAGCTAATATCAGTGTTGTAGTTTTCAGGTAATAAATTTGGTAGATTTGTCTCTAAATTTATCGCTGCAGCATAATTTCCTCCTATATGATCATCTCCGTCGACAGGCCCAACTTTTCCTTTTTCGAATCCTCGTAAACGCGTAGTACTTAAATTTTTTCTCTTACTCAATCTTACATCGTCTGAACCCAGGCCATTTATAGCAGAGAAGTAAAACTTACCAGCACCTACTAAGTTATCGCTAAAGGACGTGTAAACACTCGAGCTAAAAGTGTTAGATATAGATGCCTTATCGGCATATATAGGTAAGCTCTGGTTAAAACTTATTATTGAACCACTTGTCGGCATAAATGCTCTATTTCTTTTATCATATGAAAATCCATAATTAGCTCTTAGATCTGAGTATTCACCACTTTGTTTTTTTAGAGATGAAGATGCAGATCCAAAAGTTCTTAGATCGTCATAACTAGCTGCTAAACCCAGAGAAACTTTAACATCTCTATATTGCTCAAATGAGGTGCCAATAGAAGCGCCGATGACAGTGTTTTCGTAACCTTGGTCGGGCTTATCATTACCTTGGCTTGAAATAGAATAATTAAGTGAATTACCCAAGAAATCATAATTTGGATCAACAAATTTCAATGTTCCCGATAACGACTCTTCATCAACTTGAATATCAAAACCAACAATTTTACCCTCACCAAGCCAATTATTTTCTTTGACGCCTAAAGTAAAAGTCCCTCCACTAGTACCTACTCCTGCTCCTGCACTTATTTCCCCTGTAGGCTGCTCCTCTACAATTATATCTATTATTTTAGAATTGTTATCGCTTCCATTTTGAATATTATAATTTACTTTTCTAAATATATTTCTTGCTTTTAATTCTGCAATTGATTTTTCTAAATTAAGCTTCGTAAAGGGATCTCCCTCATCCAGCATTAATTCACCCCTTATAACATCTTCATTTGTAATTTTATTTCCAAGAACATTGATTCTTTCTACGACAGTTTTTTCTCCCTCGAATACATTAAAAGTTATATTTATAGAATTTCCTTCAATTGTTTCTTGCACATTATGCTCCACAAATTGTAAATTATTATCGTCAATTAGCTCATCAAGCTCCTCTAAAATTTTCTTTATCTTAAAAGGAGAATAATATTCACCAATATATTTTTGATAAGTTTTGTTTAGTGGAAAAAATAATTTGTTGTCGTAAACTTGGTCTATGTTTGTGGAAATTTTATTTATAGTGTATCTTTTACCTTCATCAATAGAATAAACTAAACTTGCATTTCCTACATCACTTAATTCAGCTAAGTTTGAATTTACTTTTACATCGTAAAAACCAATGGATCTATAATAATTTGTGAGCAGTCTAACATCTAGGTTTATTAAGTTTTCACTTAATATAGTGTTTCTAGAAATTACTCTCCAAAATTTATCTTCTTCACTAGCTATAACATCTCTTAATCTCATACTTCTAACATTATTGTTACCTATAAAGCTTATCTTTGAAATTTTTGTTTGATCTCCACGAACTATTTCAATTAATAAATCAAAATTATTATCGTCAATTTTTCTTAATTTTGCCTCAGCTTTCGCTAAATTATAACCAAGAGAAGAATACAAAATTTCTATTAACTCAATATCTTTTGCTAAACGAGATTTTATTAGTGAGCCTTTTTCTTTTGTATTAATAACTTTTTTTATTTGATCTTTATATTTCGTACTTTTTTCGCCAATAATAATTAATTGATTAATTGTTGGATACTCTTTTAATTGAACACTTAACGTATTATTTTTGAGAGAAACTTTTACATCTTCAAAAAAATTAGTTTCATAAAGATTATTTAAAATTCGATTTAAATCCTTTTCCTTATAATCTTTATTTAATTCAATTTCTCCATAAAGTTTTACTGTTTCAATTGAAACTCTTTTATTCCCATCGATGACAATTTTTTTAATAATCTCAGCTTTTGAAATCGAGAAAAAAAATAAAAAAGTAGATATGAGGAGTAATAGTTTATTCATTAATTAATTTTCTCATTGTTAAGGTTCTTGCCCAAGTATCTATATTTTTGATTTGACTAATATTTTTTGGTTTTTTTATAGCATATTTTCTGTAATTTCTATCATTAAGAATGTTCATAATGATTTTAGAAATAGTCAAAAAAGGGATCTTTTTTTGAAGAAATTGATCAACTAATATTTCATTAGCCGCATTTATAATAATAGAGGTAGATGCATGCTCGTTAGCCCTATCTTTAATTTTGATAATTGGAAATATTTTGTTATTCACTTTTTTAAACAATAAACTGGGTATTAGGTTATTTTTAGTTTTATCAGATTTGATAAAATCTCTTATATCTAAATTTCCATCAAAAATAGCATTAGCTATTGGAATGATCATTGAAGTTTGATGATATATAAATTTTGATAAGCCATTTTTAAATTGAACTATTGCATGAACAAGTGAATTGGGATGAATAATTATATCTATTTTTTTATTTGTTAAATTAAATAATTTTTGTGCTTCAATTAATTCTAAAATTTTATTCACTAAAGTTGATGAGTCCACAGAAATTTTTTTTCCCATTTTCCATTTTGGATGATTTAAAGCATCTTTAGGTTTAATTTTTCTAAATTGCTTAATTTTATAATTTAAAAAGGGCCCTCCCGATGCAGTAATATAAATTTTTTCAATTTCACTTAATTTATGATTTTTTAAAAGTTGAAATATTGAGAAATGTTCTGAGTCTACTGGGGTTATTTTAGTTTTATATTTGATTGAGGTTTTTTTTATCAAATCCCAACCACAAATTACTGACTCTTTATTAGCCAATAATAGTTTTTTAGTAATTTTAATTATTTTTAAGGTTGGTTCTAAACCTGCTATTCCAGGTATAGCTGATACCGTTACATCAGATTTAACTTTATTTTTTAACTTATTCAGAAAATCAAAATTATTTATTATTTTGGTTCTTCTATTTTTAAAAAGTTTTTTTATTCTTTTATAGATATGATGATCAGTTATTACAAAATATTTTGGATTATACTTTATAATTTGCTTATTTATTAAATTATAATTTTTGTTTGCGGACAACAAATAAATATTTAATTTTTTTCTTTTTTTATCAATTATGCGCAATGTATTTTGACCTATTGATCCAGTAGAACCTAGTATGGAAATATTCATTCTCATTTAAATTAAAAAGAATATTGTTATAGTTCCGACAGGTAATCCAAACAAAATACCGTCTATTCTATCCAGCACTCCGCCGTGTCCTGGAAAAATATTTCCTGTGTCTTTTACTGATGCTTTTCTTTTTAAAAAAGAAAAAAATAAGTCACCAATCTGACTTGAGATAGAGGTTATGATACCTAACATTAAAATACTTACACCATAAATACCCTTTAAATAAAAAAATAAAATAAAAACAGTTACCACTGATAATATCAATGATCCAATTGCTCCAGAAATAGTTTTTTTTGGACTTATCCTAGTCAATTTTGGACCTTTGAAAATTTTACCAAAAATAAATCCTCCAATATCAGATGCAACACAACCACAAATTATTATAAATGATAAAATTTTGAGTTCTATAAAATAGGAAAAATAAGTAAATATTATACAAAACAAATAAATATAGATTATAAAAATTGAATTAAAAACAAATTTATAAAATTTATTATAAAAAATTTTATTAGTTAATGTTAAAAATTCTATAATAGATAAAGTTCCAAATATAATAAACGAATAGATTAAAACATAATTTGTTTTAAAAATAAAAATTAATAGTAAAAATAATACTAAACCAGTATAAATTCTTTTTCTAAGATCAAGTTTAAGCATAATTAAATTGCCCCAAAATTTCTTTTTCTTTTATAATACTGTTTGATCACTTTTTTTAAATCTTCAGTATTGAAATCTGGCCATAATTTTTTTAAAAAAAAGAGTTCTGAATAAGCAATTTGCCATAGCATAAAATTACTTAATCTTTTTTGACCTCCCGTTCTAATCAATATATCAGGATCTGGCATATTGTTAGTATAAAGATTTTTTTCAAAACTTTTTATAGTAATTTTTTTTTTTGATTTATTAAAAGCACCTATAATTTCGTTTTTAGAACCGTAGTTTATTGCTAAGTTTACTGTAATTTTCCTATTGTTTTTTGTTAAAAAAGTAGTTTTTTTTAATGTTTTTTTTATATCAGACGAGAGTTTTTTTATATCACCAATGATGTTTATTTTAATACCTTGAGAGACAACACTTTCAATTTCGTCTGTAAAATATCTTTTGATAAGATGAAATAAAAAAGAAACTTCTTTTTTAGGTCGCCTCCAATTTTCAGATGAAAAAACATAAAAAGTTACTATCGGAATCTGAAGTTTAATTGAACTAGTGACAATTTTTTTAACAGTATCAACGCCTTTTAAATGACCAAAATTTCTACTTTTGTTTTTTTTGATGCCCCAACGTCCATTGCCATCCATAATAAAGGCAATATGGCTGAGTTTGTTCATATCTGACTGATCTCTTTTTCTTTATTAGTTAGAACTTTATCAATAATTTCAATATTACTATCTGTTAGCTTTTGAATATTTTTTTCAAAATTTTTATTTTGGTCTTCGGAGATAATCTTTTCTTTCAATTTTTTTTTTAATTCCTCGTTTGCCTCTCTTCTAATATTTCGTACAGCTATTTTTCCTTTTTCTCCCATGCTTTTAAGAACTTTGATTAGCTCTTTTCTTCTATCCTCTGTTAGGTCTGGAATTCTCAATCTAATTATTTGACCGTCTATCTGGGGGTTAATTCCCAGTTCTGATTTCTGTATCGAAGACTCTATAATATTAATATTCGCTTTATCCCAAACTTGAATAGAAATTAATCTAGCTTCAGGAGTACTAATTGTAGCTAATTGATCTATTGGCATCAGTTGACCGTATACATCAACTTTAATTGTATCTAGCATACTTGTGTTGGCTCTACCTGTTCTTAAAGTTGAAATATCTTTTTTCAATGATTGAATACTTTTTTCCATTTTAGAAGAATAATTACTTTCATTGAATTCACCACTCATTTTATACTCCTTCACCTACTTTGTATTTTACAAAATCTAAAATATTAATTTTCTTACCTGATGAATTTTCTTTTAATACATCTGATACCTTTTTTTTAGGATCCATTATCCAAATCTGATTTAGAAGAGAATTATCATCTAAAAATTTAGATATTTTTCCTTTTGAAATTTTCTCGGCAATTTCTTTTGGTTTTCCCGAATTTATGATTTCTTCATTTATAATTTCTAGTTCTTTGTCCACAATTTTTTTATCAATCCCATTCTTATCTATTGCTAGTGGGTTTGAAGCTGCAATATGCATGGCAATTTTTGATCCTAGATCATTATCTTTATTTTTTGAAACACCGTCAATTTTTACTATTGAAATAATTTTACCTATGTTTTTTTCTATTGCCGAATGAACATAAAAAAAATTTGTACCTTGATTGTTATCAAAAAATTGAGCTCGCCTAATAATTATTTTTTCTCCGATTTTTGCAATTAGATTAACTAGATTATCCTTTACAAGAATACCATTTTTCATCTTAGAATTATTTAAATTTTCTAAATTACCTTTTGATAAAAAATTTATTTCTGAAAGTTCTTTACAAAAATTTATAAAATCATTATTTTTTGCAACAAAATCTGTTTCGCTATTAATTTCAATTATAGAAATATTACCGTCCAGCTCTTTTACCAAAGCTAATCCTTCCGAAGCTGTTCTACTCATTTTTTTTGATGCTTTAGCAATTCCTTTTTTTCTCAAATATTCAATTGATTTTTCGATATCTCCGTTACTTTCATCTAAGGCTGACTTGCAATCTTTAAAACCGACTCCCGTCATTTCTCTAAGTTTTTTAATATTTTGTAATAAATCTTTGCCTGACATATTAGGAGTGGTCTTTATTTTTTTTTCTTTTTTATTTCTGACTTATCGCTTGCAACTGCTTCTTTTTCCGAACCTTTAATAAATTTTTCAGCATCTTTGATCGTACTTCTTATTAGTTCGCAATAAAGATTTATTGACCTCCGCGCATCATCGTTTCCTGGAACAGGAAAATCAATACCAGTAGGATCCGAGTTTGTGTCTAATACAGCAATTATTGGAATACCCAATTTTTTAGCCTCTGCTACGGCCAAAGACTCAACGTTAGTATCAATAATAAAGATAAGATCAGGTGTCTTTTTCATTTCAGATATACCACCTAAAGATCTTTTAAGTTTTTCTTTTTCTTTCCCAAATTTAATTAATTCTTTTTTCGTAAAACCTAGATTCTCTTTTGAAAGCTGATCTTCAAGTTTTTTAAGTCTTTTAATTGAATTTTGTATTGTATTCCAATTTGTGAGCATACCTCCTAACCATCTATAGTTAACAAAGTACTGATTAGTATCTTTCGCTAATTCACTCACTTGTTCTGAAGCTTGTTTTTTTGTGGAGACAATTAATAACTTTCCTCCACTTGAGATAACTTTGTGCACCTGAACTAATGCATTCTTTAAAAAGTCAACAGTCTGAGTTAAGTCAATTATATGAATTGAGTTTTTTTCACCAAAAATGTATTTTTTCATTTTTGGGTTCCACCTTAGGGTTTTGTGGCCTAGGTGTACTCCGGCCTCTAAAAGTTGTTTTATATCTATTTTTGGTACGTTCATAATTTTCCGGTTAATCCACCACAGCTATTCCATTAATGGACCGGTAGGGCAATACCCTTAAAACTGTGTGCGAAATTATTATCTGATATATACAAACAAGCTAAAAAATCAACCGCCTAAACAATTATTTTTGCTACATATTCCTTAGCTTTTAGAGCTTTAAAATGCTTTAAATCAAATTTACGATTATTTTGTAGTGAATAACTTGCTTTTTGATTTTTTTCTTTCACAACTAAATCAATTATGGTGTTACCTTCTTTGGATAAAATTTCTTTAATTTCATCAATTTTGAAATTTTCTTTTAATTCGATCGTCACTTTTTTATAAGGCTCATTTATTGCTTCATCTAAACTTAAAATTTTTTTTACAGTTACCCTTTTTTTTGTTGCGTCAGTAGCTGCTCTGTCTTTTTGCAAATTTAATATAAAAGACTCTGACTCTTTTAATTTATCTCTATTATTGATTAATATATCTGAGAATAAAAATAACTCAAATTCTCTTTTTTTATCACTAAACTTGATAATAGCATAAGGAGTTCCTTTAGAGCTCTTTTTCTCTTGGATTGACATTATTGTGCCTGCTACTAAACCCTCGTTTTTTTCTTCCTGAAAGAACTGATCATAAGAAATTATTCTTAATTGGTTAAATACTTCCTCGTATTCGTTTAATGGATGATTTGAAATGTAAAATCCTAATGATTTAAATTCCTCAGTCAAAAGCTCTTTTTGTCTCCAAGCAACTGAAGGAAGGAATTCAAAGTCGTTTGACAAATTTTCATTATTTTCAAATAAACTTGTTTGATTATTATTTTTTTCCTCATTTACATTCTTAATTTTTTGAATAATCTTAGTTATAGAGTTAAAAATTTTATTTCTATTTGTTTCAAATTCATCAAAAACACCAGCTTTAGTTAATCCCTCTAATTGTAATTTATTAACATCTTTAGGGTCTACTCTATTAATGAAATCTATTAAAGATTTAAATTTTCCATTACTTTCTCTTTCTTTAATTATATTTGAAATAGCTTCGAAGCCAACATTTTTAATTGCACCAAGACCGTAAAATATTTTTCCATCAATTGCTTTAAATTCTGCGAAACATTTATTTATTGAGGGTTTAATAATTTCAATTTTTAATCTCTTTAATTCTTCTACAAATTCTCTAAGTTTTGAAGTATTGGTCAACTCGGTAGACATAGTTGCAGCTATAAAATCTTCTTTATAATAAGTCTTAAGATATGCTGTTTGATAAGCAATTAGCGCATAAGCTGCTGCGTGACTTTTGTTAAAACCATATTGAGCAAAAGGTTCAATTTTTGTAAAAACGTAATTTGCAA
>MDTD01146807.1_pt1 | contig 12341 bp, 10 predicted proteins | sample 811221 | NCBI WGS metagenome assembly MDTD01 (sample SAMN05326646, study PRJNA326480) | marine metagenome | isolation source: seawater | place: Pacific Ocean: South West | collected 2011 | reverse complement strand
GCTGAAGGGGCGCGCCAACCTCCTGACGGGCTGCAACGAGACCGGCTTCCACTGCCTCAACGTCAACCTCGGTCGTGACGCGCGCGAGCCGGATTATCACGACCTGCGACTCGCGAGAGCAGGTGAGGGCGACCCGGAGACGGGCGCGCCGCTGCAAGAGGCCCGCGGCGTCGAGGTCGGCCACATCTTCAAGCTCGGGACCAAATACTCGGAGGCGATGGGCGCCACGTTCATGGCTCAGAACGGCAAGCCTACGCCGTTCATGATGGGCTGCTACGGCATCGGTGTTTCGCGAACGCCCGCAGCCGCGGTCGAGCAGCACCACGACGAGAAGGGGATCGTGTGGCCGGTGCCGATCGCGCCGTTCGAGTGCGTCGTTGCCTTCTTGGACAAGAAGCGCAAAGAGCAGGTCGAGCTGGCCGAGCAAATCTACGAAGACCTGCGAGCGGCCGGCGTCGAGGTCTGCCTCGACGACCGCCAGATGTCGCCTGGCGCGAAGTTCAAGGATCACGAACTCATCGGGCTGCCGATCCAAGTCTTCGTCGGTCGCAACGCCGCCGACGGCAAGGTCGAGCTGCTAATCCGCAAGGGCCTGCAGAAGACCGACTGCAGCGCCGAAGAGGTGGTCGCCAAGGTTTGCGACGCGCTCGCCGCGGGCCGCCAGTAAGTCAGCGTCGCCGGCGTTGTGGACGTCGCGCTAACGGGGGCGGAAAAGCCGCGCGAAGTCCGGCTCGGCGAACGCGCGTATGCAGACTTCGCGGCCGTCGCCTGGCGACGGGAAGCGCAGCTCGGCGCCGTGCAGCATCGTCCGGTGCACGCCGAAGGTCTCCTTCGCCCGGTCGTTGACGGCTTCGAAGCCGTACCTCGCGTCGCCTACGAGCGGGTGCCCGATGGCCCGCATGTGGGCGCGGATCTGGTGCGTGCGGCCCGTCTCCAGCGCGACGCGGACGTGGCTGAAGCCGGCGCGGCGCCCCAGCACGGTCACGTGCGATACGCTCGGCTGCCCCGCCTCACACACGACGGTCTTGGGTCGATCTCCCCGCGGCTCGTCGGTGACCTTCAGCGGCAGCTCGATCTTCCGGTCGTCCTCGGGCAGCTCGCCGACGGCGACGCCCTCGTAGATCCGCTTGATCCTCCCGGACTCCATGGCGGCGCCAAGATCCCGCAGGGCCTCGGTCGTGACGCCGACGAGCAGCAGCCCTGAAGCTTCGCGGTCCAGTCGCTGCGCGAGGCCGCTCTTGGGGAGGTGCGCTCGCAGCGCGTCGGCGACGGAGGCGTCGACCAGCGGGCCGCCGTGGACCGCGACCCCTGGCAGCTTGTGCAGGACGAGCGCGTGCTCGTCTGCGTGGACGACCGGAAAGCCGAGTCGCAGCGACCACGGTACCAGGGCTTCGTCGAAGCAGAGACGTTGCTCCGAGCGGACGCGATACGTGCCTTCCCTGCGCACGCCGTCCACCGCCACTGCGCCGATCGCGCAAAGCTGCCGGGCTTGTCTCTGGGAGAGCCCGCCGGCTTCGCGCACCAGCGCGTCGAGCCTGCGGCCGCTCGTGTCGCGGTCGACGAGGTGTTCGATCACGCGGTCAGGCCCGCGCGCCTGCGAGCAGCTCTACAAATCGCTTGAAGAGATACAGCGCGTCGTGGGGGCCTGGCGCCGCCTCGGGGTGGTATTGGACAGAGAACACCGGCAGCTCGGTGTGGCGCAGCCCCTCCACCGTGCCGTCGTTGAGGTTTTTGTGCGTCACGACGACGGATTCGGGCAGCGAGTCTTCGTCGACGGCGTAGCTGTGATTCTGCGAGGTGATCTCGACCTTGTTGGTTGTCAGGTCGATCACTGGCTGGTTCCCGCCGTGGTGGCCGAACGGCATCTTGTAGGTCTTGCCGCCGAACGTGTGCGCCAGGAGCTGGTGGCCGAGGCAGATCCCGAACACGGGCAGCTTCTCCACCAGCGCCTTGGCCGCCGCGATCCCGTAAGCGCAGACCTCGGGGTCGCCCGGCCCGTTGCTCAGGAAGACGCCGTCTGGTTTCCGCGCGAGCACGGCTTCGGCCGGGGTGTCGGCAGGGACAACGGTCAGGTCGAGCCCGCACGCGACGAGCGAGCGCAGGATGTTTCGCTTCGCGCCGAAGTCATAGGCGACGACGTGAAAGCGCTCGTCAGGCTGGAACGGCGCCGGCGCGCTGAACTCGGACTCGTATCCCTTGCTCCACTGGTAGACGTCGGGGGTCGTGACCTTGAGCACGTGGTCGACGTCGCCGACGCGGGGCGCGGCCTTCACCTTCGCGACGAGGTCGGCCTCACTGGTGGACATGTCGCGCGTGATCAGCACGCGTTGCTCGCCGTGGTCTCGGATTCGTCTGGTCAGCGCGCGGGTGTCGACGCCCTCGATGCCCGGGACGCTGTGTTGCTCGAGGTAGTCGTGCAGCTCACTCCCGGAGCGGAAGTTGCTCGCCCGGCTGCAGGCCTCGCGCACGACCAGCCCGGAGAGCCACAGCTTGGTCGACTCCTCGTCTTCGCCGGAGACCCCGTAGTTGCCGATGTGAGGCTGCGTCAACAGCACCGTCTGTCCTCGATAGGACGGGTCCGTCAGGATCTCTTGGTAGCCCGTCATCGAGGTGTTGAAGACGAGCTCGCCGATCATGTCCTCGGCAGCGCCGAAGCCGCGTCCCACGAGCACCGTGCCGTCTTCGAGCACGAGGCGGGCAGGTGGGCGAACGGTGCGGTTGTTGGTGCTCACGGTCGTCGGTTGTTGGCGGATTGTCGGTTGGCGGATTGTCGGTTGATCTGCGAGGCTAGGTAGCCGGCCCCGAAGCCGTTGTCGATGTTGACGACAGCGATGCCCGCCGCGCAGCTGTTGAGCATCGTCAACAGCGCCGACAGGCCCGCGAAGGACGCACCGTAGCCGACGCTCGTGGGAACTGCGATCACTGGTTTCTCCACAAGTCCGGCCACGACGCTGGGGAGAGCGCCCTCCATGCCCGCCACGACGACGATCGCGTTGGCGCGCCGGATCTCCTCGATGCGCGCCATCAGGCGATGAATCCCCGCGACGCCGACGTCGGTGAATCGGGTCACGTTATTGCCGGCGATCGCCAGCGTGACGGCAGCTTCCTCAGCTACCGGCAGGTCGGCTGTGCCCGCGGCGACGACCGCGACCTCGCCACAAACCTCCGTCTCTGCTGGAGCAACGGTGATGCACCGCGCGCGCTCGTGGTGCACGGCCGCAGGGACCGCGGCCAGGACAGCATCGGCGTGCGCTGGCTCTGCGCGCGTCAGCAGCACGCGGTCGGCGCGGCGCAAGATCTCGCGGGCGATCTCCGCGGTGTCCGCCGGCGTCTTGTTCGGGCAGAAGACGACCTCAGGGAACCCGCAGCGCGCCTGCCGGTCGTGATCGACCGTCGCGAAGCCTAACTGCCCGTCTGCCGCGGCGGCGGTGCCGTCGCGGGGCGCGACCCGCAGCGCTGCGAGCGCGGCGTCGATAGACCGCTCGCCGCGCTGGACCGCGCCGAGCAGGTCCCGGAGCTCTTCTTCGTGTCCGTTGTTCATCGCGGCGTTCTCCTGCGGACCTTTGCCTTGCCGTCCGTCTGTGCTGTGGCGACGGCGTCGAGTTCCAGCGGTGATACGGCGCCCGCCCGGAACAAGATCGTCCCGAGCCCGGCGATCATCGCGCCGTTGTCGGCGCACAAAGACATCGGCGGCATTACGAGCCGCAAGCTCCCGAGGTGGGGGTCTGCCGCCAGCCGCTCTCGGAGGCGCGCGTTCTTGGCCACGCCGCCGCCGATGCAGAGTGAGCGGACGCCGCGGCCCTGCGCAGCGCGGCGGAGCTTAGCGATCAAGACGTCGACGACCGCCTCTTGGTAAGAGGCCGCGAGGTCTTGGACTTCGGCGGCCGAGGGCGGGGCCGCGGGCTTCGGTTTGCCCGGCGGCGCGAGCGTGTAGAGCAACGCTGTCTTCAGGCCTGAGAACGAGAAGTCGAGCGACCCTTTGTCGAGCAGCGTGCGCGGGAACTTGTGGGCCGCGCGGTCGCCGCCGACGGCCGCGTCTTGGATCGATGGTCCGCCCGGGTACGGCAGCCCGAGCAGCGCGGCTCCCTTGTCCAGGGCTTCGCCCGCGGCGTCGTCGCGGGTCGTCCCGAGCCGCTCGCTGCGACCCGGCTCATGCAAATGGTATAGCGCGGTGTGCCCGCCCGACGCGACGAGGCAGAGCGCTGGCAGCGGCATGTCCGGCTCAGCCAGCAGGCCGGAATGTACGTGGGCCTGGACGTGGTCCACGCCGATCAGCGGCTTGCTGAAGCGCCAGCAGATCGCCTTGGCTGCGGCCATGCCGACGAGCAGGCAGCCGACCATGCCAGGGCGGTGCGTCACCGCGACCGCGTCGAGTTCGTCGGGTTCGAGCGCGGCGTCTTCCAGTGCCTGCGTCACGATCGACAGGATGCGCTCGGTATGCGAGCGGCTGGCCACCTCCGGGACGACACCGCGCCAGCGCTTGTGCAGCTCCACCTGGGAGTGGATCACGTTGCTGAGCACGCGGTGGCCGTCCTGCACGACGGCAGCCGCGGTCTCGTCGCAGCTGGTCTCGACGCCGAGGATGTTCAGTGGCACGCGCTCAGCATGGCGCCGATGGGCTGCGCGTTCCACCTGCGGTCTTCAGCGGAGCCGCTGCTGGATCGCCTCTACGGCCGCGCGTAGCTGCTCGTCCGCCGCCGGCCGCGGCGGCGCCGACACCTCCAAGTCAAACCTCGCCGCGAGCGCTGCGAAGGCTTCGCGGTAGGGCAGCGGGACCTCGATCCGGTGCAGTAACTGGTTGAGGCGCGCGTGCTCCTCCTCCGAAATAGGCGCCGTCACGTCCGGCGCGATGCCGCCGTTCTCGTCGTCGGCGGGATTGTTCGAGGTTTCATGATTCCGCTCGATGATGCGGCCGGCAGGCGTGCGGTAGCTGCCGGTTGTCAGCTTCAGCTTGAAGTCGTGGTCTGGCCAGGCGTAGACGGTGTTGACATAGCCTTTGCCGTGAGTCCTGGTGCCGACGATCACCGCGCGATCGTGGTCCTGCAGCGCTCCCGAAAGCACCTCGCTCGCGCTCGCGGAGTCCTGGTTGACGAGCAGGATTAGCGGGAGCTCGGGCCATCGCACCTCCTCCGTGTCGGCCTCGTAGACTTGGACCTTGGCGTTGCGGCGGTGGTGCGTCGCGATCACGCCTTCGCTCAGGAACCCGCGGGCGATCGCGAGGCACTGCTCGAGGCTGCCGCCGCCGTTGTAGCGGAGGTCGAGGATAAGGCCGCGGAGCGGGCGTTGCTGCTCGAGCTCTTGGACGGCGTCGAACAGCTGCTGGCTGGCTGTAGGGTGAAAGTCGGACAAGTGGACGTAGGCCAACCCGCGGGCCTCGTCGACGAAGTGCGCCCACTTGACGCAGCTGCGCTGGACGTCGCCGCGCACGACGGTGACGTCCCGCTCCTCGTCGTCGCGACGTAGCGACAACTTGACCGGTGTGTCGGCTGGGCCACGGATCAACGACGCGATCTTGGCTCGCTCTTCCTCTGAGTCGATCGGCTCGCCGTTGACGCGCAAGACGACGTCGCCCGGCAACAGCCCGGCGGCTGCTGCGGGGCTACCTTCGAAGGGGAAGTGCACGACGACCTCGCCGCCGAGGTCCGTCATGACCGCGCCGATGCCCGAGTATTGGCCGCGGCTGGCTTCGTCGTAGCGCGCCACCTGCGCAGGTGGGATGTAGCGGCTGTATTCGTCAAGCGTCGATACCATGCCGGAGATCGCGGCTTCGACGAGCTCATGCTCGTCGGGGCGCTCGACGTAAGACCGCACCACTTCGCCGTAGACGATCTCGAGCGCCGATCGTTGCGGCTCGGGGAGTTGAACGCGGCGACCGCCGCCGACGAACGTGCCGATCGCGAAAGCCGCGATCATTAGCGCAGGGTTGGCGACCAGGAACCACAAGGGCAGGCGCGGTTGCTGTTGCATCCGAACAGCGTATGGTGATGAGCGATGGCGCGCATTCTCGTCGTTGACGACACCCCCGAGAATATCCGGCTGATCGAGCTGTATCTGCGGGACACGGAGTTCGAGGTCGAGTCGGCGACGAGCGGTTACGAGGCGATCGAGCGTGCGATGAACGGCTCGTTCGAGTTGATCCTGCTGGACGTCGTGATGCCCGGGATAGACGGCTTCGAGGTGTGCCGCCGCCTGAAGAACGACCCGCTCACTGCGTTCGTGCCGGTCATCTTCCTCACCGGCAGGATGGGCGACCAGTCCGACAAGCTAGCCGCCTACAAATTGGGCGCGGTCGACTACATCCAGAAGCCCGTCGACCGTGAAGAGCTGATCGCCAGGATCCGGGTGATGCTGCAGCTGGAGCAGGGCCGCTCCAAGCTTGAGCGCGAGAACATCGCGCTGCGCGCCGAGTTAGCTCGCGTGCATCAGCGGAACGAGGAGATGCGCGCGTCCTTCTCAGACCTAGAGCAGCTGAGCGCCGAACACGCGGCTGTCAGTATGCCGGCGATGATCACCTTGAGGTCGGACGGCGCCGTCGACGCGTGTGACGCCGCAGCGGTCGCGCTGCTCGGTGATCTTACGGTCGGTGAACAGCTCGCGCAGAGCGGCGCTGCTGCCGCGGCGATCGCCGACGTACTCGTCGTCGGCGCGGACCCCGTGACCGTCGACCTGCTCCATCACGACGGGTCCCGCCGCGAGGTCCTCGTCGGGGCGCGGCGTCAGTCAAACGGCGAACAGCTCGTGCTGCTCCAGGACGTCAGCGGCCTCCGCTCGATTGAGCGCCACCTCGCGGGCCGCAGCCTCGCGGCGCCAGAGCCGCCCGCCCGCGCAGCAGCTGGCGCTGTCTATAAGATGACGGACTTCGTCGGCGACTCAGACGCGGTCGCGGAGGTCTCCGGCCGCGTCGACAGCCTCCGGCAGAAGCGCTCTACGGTACTGATCTACGGCGAGAGCGGCACAGGTAAGGAGCTGGTCGCGCGCGCCCTGCACTTCGATGGCCGGCACCGCAACGCGCCGTTCATCCCTTTGCACTGCGGCGCGATCGCGCCTGAGTTGATCGAGAGCGAGCTGTTCGGGCACGAGAAAGGGGCTTTCACCGGCGCCGATGCAGGGAGCCCTGGGCTGTTCCAGGCTGCGGACGGCGGGACGATCTTCCTCGACGAGATCGCCGAGACCTCACCCAGCGTGCAGGTGAAGCTGTTGCGGGTGCTGCAGCGCGGCGAGATCCGGCCGGTCGGCGCCAGCAAGCCGCGGATCGTCGACGTGCGAATCCTTGCCGCGACCAACCGCGACTTGCTTGAGCTCGTCCAAGAGGGCAAGTTCCGCGAAGACCTCTACTACCGGCTGGAGGTCGTGACGCTGCACCTGCCGCCGCTTCGCGAGCGCGTCAGCGACCTGCGCATGCTCGCCGAGCATTTCTTGGCGATGGCGAATCGTCGCCATGAGCGAACGGAGCAGCCGGTTCTCGGTTTCAGCGAGGGCGCTCTCGACTGCATGAACAGCTACTCGTGGCCTGGCAACGTCCGGGAATTAGAAAACGTCATCGAGCGAGCCTTCGCGCTGGACGTCGGCGAGCTCCTGCAGATCGAAGACCTCCCCGAGCGTTTGCGGGGCCGCGCGCCCCGGCTCCGCCCGAGCCCGGTCTATCGCGGCGCAGACGGGGACGTCTCGGGGCCGCGCGCGCTGGGCAGCGTCAAGGACATCCGGGGTCACCGCGACGCAGCAGAGCGAAAGGTCATCGAGCAGGCGCTCAAGGAGACGGGCGGGGACAAGCTGGCCGCCGCGAACAAAATCGGCATGGCCCGCAGTACGTTCTACCGACGCGTCAAAGAGCTCGGACTCTGACGAGACGCCGCGCGCGTTAGAAAGTGACCAGGAAGCCGAGTTGGAGCCCGTTGATCTCCAGGTTGCTCTGCGCGACGAGTCCGTCTGCGTCGGCGGTCGCTGAGAACTCGCTGAGCCGGTAGCCGGCGAAGAAGCGCATATCTCCTTGCGGCAAGCGGTAGCTGACCCGCGCCTCCAGGTCTTGCGAGACACCCTCGACGTCGCCGCTGAGCTTGAAGGCCTCTGGCGCGACCGCGTAGTCCAGGTCGAGCTCGACGTCCTGCCACGCGGCGTGGGCGCGCAGCGCGACGTAGGCGACGTCGCCCCGGAACGTCACGGACTGGCGCCGTGTGTTGGTGGTCTCTCTCGCGCGCAGGTTCATATCGCGAACCGCGAGCACGCCGCCTGCGCCGAGGCGCAGCCGCAGCTCCTCGCCGCGCCAGTCGGCGCGCGCGTCGAGCAGCGGCTCGACGTAGCCGAGCCTGAGCTCGTCCATCTCTGCGAACAGGTTGACGGCTTCTCCTGCGCGCAGCTGACCCCAGTCGTTAGCGAGGACGCCGCTGCGCGAGGTGTCCATGTCGAGCTTGTAGTAGTCCGCGCGCAGGCCGCCGAAGCCGTCGCCGACGTCTAGCCTGATGCCGACGTCTTCTCTCGAGCGGCCGTGACCGAACGTGTCCATTGACACCGCGGGGTTGTCCTGGGGCGCTGCCGGCTGGTTGGTGTTCGACTGCAGGCTCGTGTCTCCGCGCAGCTGGTAGATCGCGAGGTAGGGAGACGCGTGCACGACTGGTTCACTCAGCACCGTCGAGGTGCAGCTGGTGAACATCGCGCCAGCCAATACAAGGCATATGAGCCGCATGGACGCAGCGTAGGTTCGTGCGGTCTGCTGCGCCAGACCGCTGGCTTCGGGGGACGTCTTTCCTACGCTGGACCTGATGACCGACGCCTTCCTGGAACGTGACTTCAAGGCCTACGAGCGCCATCGTCAGGATGACCCCGAATACAACGCGCTGCGCCTGAGCGTCCGGCGCAAGCTGAAGTCGATCGCCGATAAGGTCAAGAAGGAGGCTAAGGCGCTCGGGACAGACATGGGGTCACAAGCGGGGCTGCACCATCCTTACACGTTCAACAGCTACCGCGTGCGCGAGCAGCGGGCCTACCTCTGTCGGGGCGCGAAGGAGCGTAAGAAGCTGGCATCGTTCTTCGGCGAGGCTCTCGGCAAGGACGCCGAGACGCACTACATCCAGACGGTCTTGGAGGTCTGTTTGGACGACGAACTCGTCGAGGCAGCGCTGCGGATCCACCCGCAGGCGTGGTGGGACGGCGAGAACCTCAAGAAGAAGTTGCTGGGCGACCGCGCAGTGCTCGATGAGTTCTGCGCGAAACTGAAGACGCTGCCGGGAGGATTTAACCTGAAGCTCCACGACTGGCGCGCCGACCACTGGTGCGCCGCGGTGACGCCGGGCGAGGTGAAGGAGCTAATGCAGCACTACACGCCCGGCGAGCACTGGCTGCACGTGCAGCGACAGTTGCCCAAGGAAGACGCTCTGGAGATGGGCGAAGAGGCCGAGGCGTGGGTCAGTAGCTCACTGCTGTCGCTGCTGCCGGTCTACCACATGATCTTGTGGGACCCGAGCTGACGCTGAGTGCTGCCCGCCCTACTTGGATGGGTAGGTGTCCTTGACCCAGGCTTTCCAGCGCTCGTCGAAGTTCAGAAAGCTGAGCCCGTAGGCCCGCTTTAGGCCCTCGCGCGTCGCGCCGACGAGGTCGCGTTGGTCTGGGCGCCACTGATCGTCCACGCGACCTTTTACAGTGCGCAGGAACGCCTGCCACTTCTTGGGTCCCTGTGACATCAGGAAGTCGACGCGCGAGAAGATCATGACGTGGTCGTTGAAGGTGATCGAGCCGAAGTCCCGCCAGCCAGCGACCGTGGGGAACGGCGCATACTTCTTGACCTTGCTGAGCGTGTTCTTGGCGTAGGGCCTCCACTTCGAGAGCCGCTTCATGTCTGCGACCGAGCCTTCGTTCTGGTCAAAGCTGGCCCACCGGCCGTCGACGCGGCGTGAGTTCCAGTGACCGAAGCCCTCCTTGATCCAGACGGGGAGGTCGTAGGCGTAGTAACGAAAACCGTCGAGCAGGTTCTGGCTGACGTTGAACGCCAGCGTGCAGTGGAGCGCGGTGTCGTGCTTGAGAGGGAAGTCGTCGGACTCGGTTGGGCAGGCGAATAACAGCGAGCTGGCGTCCGTGAAGTGCCACCGCTGCGGCCACTTGGAGTCACGGCCCACATACTTCTTCAAATACTGCTGGTAGGTCGACGCCTTCTCGACCACGAGCAACAAGAACTTGTCGCGCATGCCGAGGTAGGGGCCATAGCCCATGTAGGACTCCTTGGGCCCGATCATTACCTTGGCCGGATCTTGCGGGAAGCTGGCGTCATCTACGCCGAACAGCGCCATCGTCTCGGCGTAGAGCTTTTCCATGCGGAAAGCGATCAGGTGTGCGCGCAGCCACGGGTCCAAGCGCCGCGTCTTGGGGTTGACCTTTGGCAGCACCTTCTTCAACTCCGTCAGTTCGGCGCGGAGTTTCTTCTTGGTGGCGGCTTCGGTCGGAACCGACCACTGCGGCAGCTGTACTCCGATTCGGAAGTGCGCCGTCTCCATCCAGATGATGTCGACATACTCCAGGGTCGCGGCGATGTCCTCGGAGGAGACCCTGTCCGCCGCCATGGCCCCGAACTCGAATGGGCCATAGTTGCGGTAGCCAGCGGCCGCCATCAACGCGGGCTTATTGTCGGTGTAGGGATCGATCTTCCACTTGTCTCGACGCTTCTGCGCGGAGAGGTCGCCAGATCCCGCGAGGAACGCGGCCAGCAGGGAGGTCAGGAGTAACGCGAGGTCGCGGTTCACGAGCGGTCCTCTAGAGCTTCTTGAGCCATTGCTTGGCGAGGTTGATGGCCTGGAAACTGGAGATCTTCTCTAGCGCCTCTTCGCCGTGCAGCACGCGCGCGGTGTTGATCGCCTCGCGCTTGACGGCGAAATCGGCCGACTCCAGGTAGCGGCGGAGGCGGCCGCGTTGCTCCTTGGTCGCGAGATACCGCAGCAGGCGGAGGCCCGCCATCTGTTCGGTGGGGCGGGCTCCTTCGATCCGGGTCCAGACGAGCATGCCGGATCGGTCGGATCGCGCCGGCGTCAGGGTCGTAGCGATCAACGTGCGCTGCTCTGCCCAGCGCTGCCGCGCCGCGGCCAGGACTCCGTCGACGCCTACGCCGTCGCCGACGGCGAGGGCTCCAAGCGCTGCGAAGAAGGCGATGTCTTCGTCTTTGTCTGCCAGCATTTGCTTCAGGACCGGCAGCGTCCCTTTGTCGCGCATGCCGGCGAGCCGTCGCGCGACGTAGCGACGACACTCGACGCTCTTACGCGTGGCCTCACGCGCCAACAGCGCGGCGTGGGTCTCGTTGACGACGTGGTCGAGGATCTTGAAGATGTGCTCGTTGACGTTTTGCGCGCGGTCGTTGATGAGCGGGATCAAGACCGGGGCGACGCCAGCGCCCATTCCCTTCAGCTGCTCCGTCGCCGCGTCATGGAGCCGTGCTTGTTTCTTGCGAAACTGCTTAGCTGCGGCGCGCGCGCGGTCGCCGTCACGCTTCGCCAGCTTGGGCCACGTAGGTAGCTTCGCAGGGTCTTGTGGCGGTCGCAGGTAGGAGGCTCTAGCGACGACTCGCGGTCCTTGAGCTGCGCCGTCTGCAGCTCCGAGGGCGGCCGCAGACAGCGCCAGCGCCGCGGCCGCGAAGTGCAATTCGGGTCGCATCACTGCTCCTCGGTTGTGGGTGGCTGGATCCATTTCGGCATGTCGTCGCGGTAGTCTGGGTGCAGGAACGTGACCTTCGCCCCGATCTCTTCGCGCTTGGCGGTCCAATATTTTTGCCAATCCATCGCCGTGTGCGTGATGAAGCCGACCTGCAAGGCGTCGACGTAGTCAGCCATGACCAATGGGGAGTCGTGCCGGTCGTATGCGCTGACCACAAAGAACCCGTGCGGCAGCTCGATCGGCTGGCTTACGGCGTTGAGCGTGAATTCGTCGAACAAGAACATCGCGACGGGCAGCGCGGCCGATTGGCGCGTCAGGTCGCTGCGTCGTTTGTCCGTGATCAGCGCGGCGCGCTGTTCCAACTCTCTGACGTTGGTCGCGACCGAGCACAGGCCCTCCGCCAAGGCGCGCTGCTGCGCGCGTTCGGCGGCGAACTCTCGCTGGGCGATTTTCGTTGGCAGCACGTGCTCGCGCATCGCCCACGTGTATTTGGTTCGCTCGCCCAGACCTGGGCGGAACTCCGTCAACCACTCGAAGTAAGGCTGGAGCTCTGCGAACGTGATCGAGACGCCGTCGATCTCGATCAAGCGCGCGTCGTCCGCGTCCGTCTCTTCGGCGCCGCTGTCGCACGCGGTTAAGGCCAGCGCGAGCAGCGCCGCGGCGCGCGATTTCGACGGCCTCGTCGTCACGGTGTGTCCAGCTTGGCCAAGAAG
>MDTD01081644.1_pt1 | contig 12342 bp, 9 predicted proteins | sample 811221 | NCBI WGS metagenome assembly MDTD01 (sample SAMN05326646, study PRJNA326480) | marine metagenome | isolation source: seawater | place: Pacific Ocean: South West | collected 2011 | reverse complement strand
TCGTTGATTTTCTTGATTGCGTAGGTGGAAAGACCGTCGTCACGGCCGTCGAACTCTCCAGCTCCTTGGAGTCGTAGTTTTGTGTAGTACACTTCGTAGTTGACATCCTTCTCGAAACCATAGTCGCGACCATCCATCCAAGCGATGTGTGTGTTGCCTTCCATGTCCACGCCAATCGATGGGTGGAATGAGTACGCATCATCAATGGTTACACGGGTGTCATTGACAACGACGAGATGCCCTTCTGAGCCCTTTCCAGTGTCTTCATAGTACGCTCCGTTTTGAGCAACGGTTCCAGAAACACCAGGCGTCCAACTTGGATCGTTGTTCATCTTGCCATATGGGTCGAGTACAGACATGTAGATTTCACGAGAGTTGTTGGTTGAGATGTATACCATCGCTTCAACAAGAAGTGACATCTGGCTTGCACCACCACTTCCGGATGGGAATTCGTAGACTTGCCCACCAGCATCGGTTGATCGGATGGTGTTACCTGGGCAGTTTCGTGCCGCAGTGCTCTGAACGCCATTTGGACATTGAGCAAGGTCCTTGAAATGTGATTGGACGCTTGTTGCGCCACCGTAGGTTTGTCCATACATACCGACTGGGACAACGCCTGCATTGACACAGTTGTCGTGCGCTTCCTCGATGGAAGTTGTATCATCAGCCTGTTGCGCTGGGTCTCCATCCTTTGGCCCTTCGTCAGAAATTGGGATTGCAATCTTGGTCGCGTTCGGGTTCCACTTGTGATCGTCTTGTGTTGGTGGGTTTCCAGGAACGTTTCCTTGTGCGTCCTTCCATGAGAGACATGCCCAGTTGGTTCCAGGGCCCCAATCCTCACCAGAGTAACCAGAGTATGTGTTACCATTGTAAACCGTACCTGGGAGTTTGCGAATACCACCAGAATCATCGCCTGGAGTTAGTCCGAGTGCTGTGGAACGTGGGCCTGTGTTCTTGTTGTGTGTTGCGCAGTTGCCGCTGCTTGCAGCACCTGGCAACGTGTTTCCTAGACCGTAAATGGTCTCGTAAACCGTCATGTTTCCTTCCTCAAGCATTGGCTTGAGTCCTTGGAAGTAACCGCCTGCTGCGAAGTTGCCGCCGTAAATGACAGTACAAACATCCGCCCATTCGGAATACATGGAACCTGACGTGTCAACGAGGAAGACTAGTTCGACCTTTCCACCACGGGTGTCATCCCATGCGATTTGAACCAAATCGTTGGAGTCGACGACGATGTCTGGATGGCCTTTGTGGCCGATGATCGGTGTAAGGAGTGTGTCTTCGAAGAGGGTCAATACCGAACCTCCGTTGTATTCAGGTTGAATCATCGAGTAGTAGATTTGAGGTTGATTGAAGAATTGTTGCAATTCATCGTAGGAATCCTGCCAAGCAATGTGGAGGTTGCCTTGGCTGTCAACGTCGATGGAAGGCCAGTCACGGTCTTGAGCACGCATGGAGATGATGGTATCATCAATCACTGAAATCGCCGAGTCTTCAGCAGCCATACCGTCAAGTGGTGCGAGATATGGGTTGATGGACGTGTACATGATCTTGTGTTGACCGGATTTGTCTGCCCATACGAGGTGAATACGATCATTGTCATCGATGACCATGTCCGGATGCCATACCTTGTGGAGCCCTGGGCTGGTGATTTGCGTCGCATCAATCAGGGTTTCACCACGTGGTGATAGCATAGAGTAATACAGGTGCTGCGTATTTCGGGCCCAGATAATGTGGACGTTTCCTTCGCTATCGGAAGCTACCGCCGCTTGGTTGTCTGAAGCCGTTCCGCCATCTACGATTCGGACGGCTTCAGTAATGACGACTTGAGATGCTTCTGCTTGTTCTGTCCCGATAACCATTCCTGAAAACAAAGAGAGCAGGAAAAGGCTGACGAGGGTAATCGATTTGGTTGTTTGACGCATGGTATCACCTGTATGACTCAAAGCATTGTTTACCAGTACTTAACCGCGACCCTTCCGCGTCAGTTGCAAAACGAGGCGAAGAGCCACATCAAGCCCATTCTTCGGGATCGAGTCCCGTGCCGAATGGCATCATGTCATTGTACTCGATTTGGGCTGGTTCTGGTGATGGTTCATCAGGCTGTTTTCGCTTCTTTTGATTCGCCCAATCATCAACAGGGCCCGGTTCACCCTTCCCTGGACCGTATGCGAATTTAATTTCATGAATCATGCTTAGTTTTGCCAACCACAAACGACGCAAACTATGCATGAGCGCATTCTTTGAGAGCCCATCAAACCAGATTGGCAAACTCACATTGAAGGCTTGGAGAGGTCCAGGCTTTTCTTTTCCTTGATGGCCCATGTGAATGCCCCAGTCTAATTCTGCACGCATGAGAGAAAGTCTGCATTCATGCACCCATTCAGACCACACTTCTGGTTCTTCGCTCATGTGCTCTTTCATTTGTTCTTGCTGCCCGAGATCGACACGGGTCATGCTCGAAACAAACACCAAATCTCTCGCTTTCGGCAGGACGACGGCAAACATGTGGCCTTGTGGCCCGGGAGGATACCGTACGAGCAAATGAGCTTCCGCTCTTGGGTCGTTCTTGTCGCGAATTTCCAAGCGTTCACTTGCAAGCCATTGGCGGATTTGCTGCACGTGCCCTGAATCGACCATGGCTTACCGTGGAAGCCGTGTAATTTGAATTCAACGCTCTTCGTTTGCGCGTAAATCCGAAATTAATCCATTCAACTGGTCGCTGAGATTACTCTTGAATTGTTTACCAGCGGTCAATCGATTGAAGGCTTTACGAGTGTCAACATACGCATCCCACCAAATCCCAAACATGCGTCCTGAAGCCCAGAAAATCGGAAACATAGCCAAGTAAACGAACGCGAGTGAAAGGTACAAATTCAACCCAAATAAAGAGAGGATATCGATGGAAAGAATGGCGGAAACATCGGATGCGTTCATCCAAATTAATCCAGTTCCAATCAATGCACAAAATGGCCATATCATCAACGAACCAAACATTGCAGCGAGGAATTGGTAGGTCGTTCTGGCGTCAACCCCCTCATCGGTCCGGTCACCGAGATAGCGTCCCAGAGTCAATTGTGGAGACAATGAGAGAAGAAATGCTGGAAGAAGGGCAAGCATCAAGGTTGATTTGAGCAAAAATCCAACACTGCGAAGTGGATTGCCAGTTCGCAACTTCGTTCCAGTCGAGTTCAAGTCCCGTCCATCGAGGCCTTGTTTTTCGAGTTTGAGATGGATGTCCTTCGCAGCCAAGACGGTTGGATGGTTGACTTCTGCTGGTTCGATCTGGACATCATCCGGCGCTGGTTGATATCGATTGCGAACTTCACGTGCTGCTAGGACTTCACGACGCCATGTGTCGAGAGGTTGTTGCTTCATCCGAGCCTCAACCTGTGCGATGAGGTGATATGCGCCGTGCTCGTCCCAACTTGATACATTGGGTGTAATTGGCGCAAGATGGGGCCGTAAACCATCTCGAAGAGAACGAACAAGATCGCCTGGTGGCTCAACCCATTCTCGCTTTTGAACCGCTTGGATAAGATCGTCTGGAATGTCGTCTTCTGGTAGATAATATGGCTCGGCAAATTCAACCCACATATCGGTTCGATAGTGGTGACGTACACGGAAATGAAGGCCAACTGGTTGCAAAACTGGGCACTTCTTTCCAGAACCTTTCGCGATGGCTGCTGCTGCGAGAACTGTTCGCATTGGCCCTGTTCGAAATCGAATCATGTGTGCCAAATCGTGACTTGTTCCTTCAGGAAACAGAACACATCCAAACCCGCTGGCAATACCTGTTGCAAGTGTAAGAAGGGAGCGGCCATTGAGATTCGTGGCTTCTTCCTCGCTGCATCCTCCTCGAAGTAATTCTGCTTTACGAACGACGGGTTGAACTGCGAGTCTTCGCGTCCAGAATGATAGGATTGGGCGGGTGACCAAATCATGCCGGCCCCCCATGACGAATTCTTTGGGATGTGCAAGCATAATGCCAAGCGGGTCGACGAGTCCATTTGTATGCCATGCGGCGCAGAGTGAGCCTCGGTCCGTAGGAATGTGTTCCATTCCAGTGTATTCGATTGTGCGAAACTGGTTCGCAGCCGTTCGTCGACAAAAGAAGAAAATGAGTTTTGTCCAAAAAGGACTCCCTGGCGTGTTCTTGTCAAATGAAGGCATGGGTGTGTTGAGAAGCTTCTCCATCTGCATATTTGCTGAGGATTTAGAAAGCACGGGCAGTGCCTCGCCTCGATGGTCGACAACGCCATCAAACGGTGCAACGCCTTTTGCCAAGTTTAAGCCCCCATTCGGATTTTTTCTGCCAGCGATCCAAGGTTGGTATGGTCTGGTTCAACGATTCCGCTTGTTGGCCACATTGAGGCGAGGGTTGAGCCTGCATCGTTTTCAGTTCGCGGAAGAACGTGAACATGAACATGAGGAACTTCTTGACCGGCGAGAGGTCCATCGTGGACGACGACCGTGAAATCCGTTGTATTGAAATGGTTGGAGAGTCGTTTCTGAACTTCAACAACACCGTTTATCAACATGCTACGTTGATCTTCGCTTAGATCAGCGATTCGTTGCACCGGTACAGTTGGAATGACGAGCGTGTGGCCCTCTCGGCGAGGAAAAATATCGAGGAAGGCATACCAGCCATCACCTGAACCAATTTGATGAGAAGGAATCTCTCCAGACAAAATTCGTTCAAACAACGTTTGTTCTGCCATGCTTATCCCAACTCAAAGGGACAAATAATCAAACCGCAGCGGAAGGAGATAGAATCCAGTTTCCAGATGGTCCTTTTCTCAAAGCCAGTTTCGCATGTGTGCCGTCGGAGAACACAAGATTATGGTGAAGTTGTTCTGAGTCGGAATCTGAAAAGTCAGAGCGTTGGTGCAGGCCTCGAGACTCCGTTCGGAGTGAAGCGGAATGAACGTAGGCCTGTGCCATTCGAATCGCTGCTTGGGTACGTAAAATCTCCAACAAATTTTGATTCGCAATAAGCGAGGTTTGATCGCAATAGAGTTGTTCGCCTTGGACGGAAAGTTGCTCCAACGATGCTGTTGCGGTTTCGTAATCCGATGCAACGGTCGCTGGTGTTTGGAGGGTAGCGAGTATTTCTTTGAGACGGGTCATCACTGGATTCAATCGCTGAACAGGTCCTTCCGATTCACCGCCGAGCATACTCAATTCAGCCTCGACAAGACTGGATGCTTCTTCCAAGGTTGCAGATCCAGTAAATTTGCGCTTTCCAATCCATTCAGTTGCATGTGTTCCCGCAGCTTCGCCTCCAGCAATAGCATCTAAGAGGTGATTGCCTTGCAAAAGATCTGCGCCATGAAGACCACTTGATGCGGCCGAACCTGCTGAATAGAGTCCTGTAAACCAACGCGCCCAGGATTGGAGAACCACTCGGCCGTGTTCATCGGTTGGTAAGCCTCCAAGCGTATGGGTTGGAACAGGAGCAACTTCGACCGTTTGTCGATGCATGTCAATACCAGTTCGCTGCTTGATCGTGTCGAACAATACGGCCCACCAATCTGCATCGCTACCCATATTTCGGGCATCGAGGACGGTTGTTCCAGCTTCATGCATCTTTGCACAAATTTCAGACGTTGGTGTGGTTGAAGATGTTTCTAGTGCATTTCCAGAAGGTGTGTGAAGTGTAGCACCATCGGATAGGATCGAATTGGGAATAACCAAATTCGTGCCGACGACGCCGAGTGGACTTTCTGCAATGAATTCCATGTTTCGCAACGGCGCACCTGCGCGGTAGGCTGCGTCCATACCAAGCGATGTTGAGCCGTTGGTAAACGCTCCTTCAAACCCGCCATCAGCAATGATGAGTGCTTTGCATTGAATCGAAAGAACCCGTCCGTTGAGCATGTCGATAGCAACCAATCCGTTGACTGAATAATCTGTATGAATCAGTTCCATAGGAACTTGGTCACTCCGACGAGTGACGCCGTATTTCATGCACTGTTCTTCGAGAACTTGTTGGATTTCTCGAGCCGTTGCATCACCTGCATTGCACAGCCGTGGCTTGGAATGCCCTGAGGCATAGTGTCCTTTGACGATGCCTTTTGCATCTCGACGGAAATTGACTCCTCGACGTTCAAGTAGGTCAACAACTCTGAGTGCTTTCGTCGTACGGCTCGCAACAATGTCTTGATCGCTGAGAAATGCGCCCATTTTGATGGTGTCCTCTCGATGGCCGCGATTGCTCTCCTCTTGGATGTGGCAAGCAATACCATTCATCGCATCCATGCCACCATCGCCAAGTGCGGTCGAGCTCATCATGAGAACGCTTGCACCGTCTTTCGATGCTTGTGCTGCAGCTGAGAGCGCCGCAGGGCCATCTCCAAGAATTACGACGTCCCATGCTTCCATATCATTACCCCAGCAGAGTAAGCGAAGCAAAACCCTGCCATAAGCAAAGCGCTTGTTCCGTTAGAAATCTTCAACTCGTCGAAGGTGGCAGTTCGAGTTCAGAATAACGTCGGACGCGAAGCAATTGATGGATTCGATCAATACGTTGTCGATTTTCCTTTGGTTGTACATTTGTCCTTACAATTCGTGAGCCGAGTACGACGCCTTCATCGTCACGAAGCGTCACTTGAACTTGTGCATCGCCCTTGAAACCACGATCCCAAGCAACGTTGACCCAAAGAACAACGGTTCGTTCAAGATATCGAGGAAGCCAACTGAGAACATCATCTTCGGATGGATTTGTCAATTCAATCGCTTTGAGAGGAGGTGGGCATGGGGCGAGTTCAAATCGGTGATCAATCGATTGAGGCTCTCCTCCTGGAACTTGAACTTCGACTCGTACGTGGGTCGCATCAAATGTTTGATTGTTGAGAGCGATGAAAAGGCTACCAGATCCGTCATAACATGTTGAATCAAGTGAAATATCCATCCTCCATGGTGAGAGAAGAATTTCCGGGGCGCCTGAAAGAAAATCATTCTGAAGACGCTCGAAGAGCCGAAACGCTCCTGGTTGCCATGCTCGTGCATGTTCAAGCGTACGCTGAAGCGTTCGCCAATTGAAGAATTCTTCAGTGGAGAGGAGTGACCGCTCAATGGCTTCCGGAGACATGAAATCTCGTAATGAGTTGAGGACCGTGTCATCGTCTATGATGTCGTTCGCATTCAAGTGAAGAAGAAACAAAAGGCGTTCTCGGGCTTGAAGGGGGTCATTTCCTGGAAGAATCGCCCCTTGGAATCGTTGTTCCCATTCAGCCCACTCGATTTGAGAATCAGGATCGAGGTGCGATTGCAAGAGTTGTCCAAGTGGTGAACCCAATTGCGTAGGATGATGCGTAGGTGCATAATGAATGAGCAAAGGCATTTCATCGGCTTGCAAGCGAATGTAATAGGTGGTCAACATGGAGTGTATGCTTAGTCCAATACCCGTTGTCATCGAAACGAGCAACAGCAAATTCCATGCAACAGAACGGGGCGTAATGAGCATCGAGAGACACAGCAATGTCAACGAGGTCGTTGCAAGAAACGCACTGATATTGTTTTGACGTCGCCCATCACGTAAGCCTTCAAGGACCCGGTCCATACCTGGTTGGGCCCGCAATGTGTGGCGTTTTCCATCGCCAAATCCACCTTGTTCACGCAACGAAATTTTCGCCTCAACGGCCGACCACGTTGCTTCGCTACCTGCAATTGGTGGAACGTATGCCGCCAACACTGGAATGAGCCATACAGCGAGAATGAAGAATGGTGAAGCGAATGGAATCATTGCTGGATCGATAACGAGGAGAATTGCAGTGGTTGCAATGCCAAATCCGACAACATTACGAAATGCGAGGAAGAAGGTATTGTTGGCAATTTGACCGCTCTTCATCCGATATCGTTCGCTTTTTTCCCATGCTTCTCGGGTTCGTTCCAAAGGATCTTCGTTTCGAGCGAATCCGTGGCCGTATGGATCTGGTAAGGATTTGATGGTTCTGCGCGTTCGAGCAACAATGGATTCTTCCTCTGGCTCCATCTCACTCAGGGCTACTACGGGAAGCACACATATGTCATCTTCGCTTATCGCACGTCCAATTGCAGGTTCTTGGCGGGCGTGGCAGGATTCGAACCCGCGATCTTCGGCTTAGGAGGCCGACGCATTATCCAGCTGTGCTACACGCCCAGCATTGCCAAAACGCTCCCTATGATGGAGGTTACTGTTGTTGAATTGCTGCAAAAGCGTGCAACATTTGTTCCACTTGAATACGGCCTTGAGAGGACCGGCGTAAGCGAACATCGCAGTCCGCTAATGCACTCAGAGCTTTTGTGAGTTGATCTTCAGGGAGGTTAAGACGCCCTCCTGTTAGCACTTGATGTGCTTGTTCAACGACATCTTCCGCCTCGAGACTTTGCTGTGAAATGATTTCATCATAGATTCCAAGAGCGCCTTTCAGTTTTCTGGTGTTCTTGTAGCCGTCCTTTTCCCATCGCCATTCAACGACTTGGCCTCGGAGTGCTGCTTCAATCATCCTCTGTACTTCGTTGGTTGAAATCATGGTAAGGAGACGATGGAGGTTTTCTCGTTCACCCAATAAATCGCGTAGAGCGAGTACTTCAGTGGTAAAAATTGCCTTCCGCAGATTGCCTTCCGAAATGTGTGCAATATCGCCGAGAATACCGCGAACGGGTTCCACGCCTTCTGCAGCACAAAGTTCGGAAAGTCGGGATTCAATGCGCTTTCTCGGAACTGCTGTCAAACGAATATGTTGTGTTCGGCTACGAAGAGCATCGATCAATCGTGAAGGTGTGCGAGCGGTGAAGATGAAGCGCGAGGTTCTGCTTGTTGCCTCCATCATTCGACGCAAGAGTGGTTGGCGTTTGTGGCCTAGATAGTCCGCATCTTCAATGACAATAATTCGAGAAATGTGAACATCGCTTAGACTTCCTCGTTGAGATTCATGGCCTGCTGGAGCAACATCGCCTTCGGAGCCTTGAGAGAATGTTGAGTCAAATGCATCAAGCGATGTACGACTTGCGAGTGTATCGCTGGAATCTTTGCCACCTGGACGTAGGAACGATTCGAATGCAGCCATTGCACCAGCTGACTTCGCCAGATCCTTCGCTTGCAATACGTGGGTTGTTGAACGCCATGAAGGGCCAAGAACTTGGCGAACAATCAGATTCCATGTTGCTGTCTTACCCGATCCGGCAGGACCGGAAATGAGTAAATGAGGAGGGTTTGCTTGGAGAGCAACCCGTTCGATTGTTTCCAGCGTGGACACATCAAGTGCAAGATCTGAGAAACGACGAGGAGGGTATGTCTCAAGCCAACTCGCCATATGAATCAATCAGCGACAAGGGTCTTTGACCATTTGTGCGCGTTCACTCTGCCTTGAGTGTCTTCTTCTTTCGGTCTCCACTGCTTCGGCGGAGCTTCATGAAGATCTTCGAACCGCAGTGGCTGCAGTGAATACCGTTTCGCTCTCGGTCAAAGCTTTCGATGGTGCCACAAAGCGCACACTTGTAGTCTACAAGTTCCGACATAGCCAAACCCACCTACCCATTGGTTTTGAACCTGTCCGTCAGAATCTGACTTCAAAGACCGCCAACAAGTGGTCTTGTCATGCGTATCTCAGTTGCCTGAGAAAGGTCTGTGTCTGCAATAGCGCTTGCAGCAACCATCTGACCATCGACGAAAACCCAGTTGTTAGCTTCCTTTGCGCTGGTTGTGATTTCTTCCTTGGTCATTTCGCAGACTGTGTGCCCTGTTGAATCGGTGATTTGAACGGTGAATTTCTCAGCACCACCAACGATGGATGGAACCAATCGCAAGACGTTGTCCTGATCGAGGTCAATGTTTGCAATGCTAGCAGCGTCAACCATTTGGCCATCAACGAAGAGCCAGTTGGCGTTGTTGCTGGTGAGCTTGTCACTGATTTCTTGCTTGGTCATGAGCATGGCTTCGTCGCCCGCTTTGCTTGCAACGAGAACAGTGAATGTTTCTGCACCACCGACCATGCCTGGGTTGATTCTGATTTCAGTTGCATCGTTCAACTCGATGGTTTCGAGTTCTTCGACACTGACCATTTGTGAATCGACAAAGACCCATGTGTTTTCGTTTGTTGACACCATCTCAACGATGTCCTCTCGAGCCATGAGCTGTTGCTTGTGGCCCTTTTCGTATGCTACGTGAACTGTGAATTTCTTATCCGACATTGTTCTTCCTCGCAGTCTCTGAATCTCCACAGTATATAATCGCGAAAAATTCGGCATGTTCAAGGATGTTCTCGGAACAAACGACTTCATGGGCGAAGATGCACCTCTTGTCATCGACGTTGTTGACAACGGCGGACAGTGGACACATCGAGAATGGAGGATGTTGAAGTATCTTAAAGTCGACACCCAAATCATTCCAAACGACACCCCTATCGATCAACTTCGCGAACTTGATGGATTGATTCTCTCAGGAGGTGCTGCTCGAATCGGTCTTTCAGGTGAATTAGGAAACTGTGCAGAATTTTTGAAACTCGATATTCCAATCCTTGGAATCTGTGCTGGCCATCAATTCATGGCCCGATTCTATGGAGGCGATGCTCGTGAATCACCAATACCTGAATTTGGCGCTATGGAGATTCAACTTCACGACGGGGGCGGGAAGATTTTCGCTCGAACCTCATCACCCCAAACAGTATGGGAATCGCATAACGATGAAGTCCATGTTGTTCCAGACGGTTTCTTCGTAACTGCGAGTAGTCCTTCTTGTGAAGTACAAGGCATGGAGAATGAAGCTGGTGATCGATTCGGATTGCAATTCCATCCTGAAGTCAACGACTCAGAATTCGGCAAAGAGATGTTTGAAAATTTCGTCGATGTCTGTCGCCAAGCCCGAGATGCTTAGATCTTGAGATTAGCTTGACGTGCAAGCAAGAGAACCTGCATCGAATGTTCAAGCATGGCTGCATTGGCCATAGCTTGGTCAAGATTCGCTCCAACCGCATATGCTCCATAGCCTCGAACAACAACACACCGCATTCCACCCTGTTGCAATGCTTCCGCAACTTGACGGAGGAATTCTTCTTGTGCATCATCATCTGGATCGACGATAACAACCTTGCCAATGTGTTCTTTTCCAAGTACGTCTATGGGTTGGACGAGAATCAAGTCTTTCTCGGAACTTGCTGCCGTAGTGTATGGGCCTTGCATGTGGATGCAAGCAGCTGGACCGCCCGTAACCATTGCAACTGAAGCAAGAAGAACCTCATGAACCTTCCACTCAGCAATGGCTCCACGAGGAGGATTTCCTCCGAGACGCCCTCCAAGAATGCCTCGTTCATCTAACCGAGAAAGCATGGTGGAATGGCGAGTACTGATCATGATTCCAGGTTCATCAGGGTGAAGCATCGAAATAGCCCCCATCGTCCCCTTGACAAGAGATTCACGGCTCAACTGACGACCCATTCGAGCGAAGTCGGCTACAACATGTGGAGGAATGACAATGTTGTCGAGAACGACTGGAGGCATCGGCGTTTCTTCAAGCTCTTCGATCACCTCTGCAGCACCGACAAGACTTCCGCGAAGTCGTTCAATCTCGGCTGTTAGACGAGCGATTTCCATCTCTCGGTCGACATCGCCCGGGGATTCTTCTGCTGGAGGGTCTTCTTGACCGATTTCTTCGGTTGGTGCCTCAACGGGTGTTGATTCCTCCCGTGGTTCCTCGGATGGAGTAGGTTCTGGTTCATCTTCGACTTCAGCCTCAGGTTCTTCATGTGGAGATTCTGGTTGAGGTTCTTCAGCCACTTCTTCTGGCGCTGGTTCTGCCTCAGGAGTTTCTTCTTCAACGGAAGCGCCCTCTTCTGCTGCACCCTCTTCTGAATCTTCGACGGTCGGTTCTGATTCCTTTGGTTCTTCTTGTGTTTCTGCTGGCGAGTCGTCGTCTGTAGCAGGCGCTTCTTCTTCGGCTGGTGGACCAGACGGTGGTCCTGTGGGGCTGGGTGGTCCTGTGGGTGGACCCGATGGAGGGCCTGAAGGCGGACCTGATGGAGGGCCTGTGGGGCTGGGTGGTCCTGTGGGTGGACCCGATGGAGGGCCTGAAGGCGGACCTGTCGGACCAGGTGGACCAGAAGGTGCAGGTTGTTCTGGCGTTGTTGGTTCGATTCCTTCCATGGCGCCAAATGCGCCATCGAGCATGGAGCCAAGTGCGGCTTCTTCTGCTTGTTCTCGTGCTTCTTCTGCCGAGGTTTTCTTCACCGCCATCGTCGTCCCTCACTATGCCATACCTCGCGCCTTAAATAGCGGTTCCGTTACGGAAGGATGCTTACGGCCCGCTTGGTGTAGAGGTTATCATGCAGGATTGTCATTCCTGCGACCCGGGTTCAATTCCCG
>MDTD01079892.1_pt1 | contig 12343 bp, 11 predicted proteins | sample 811221 | NCBI WGS metagenome assembly MDTD01 (sample SAMN05326646, study PRJNA326480) | marine metagenome | isolation source: seawater | place: Pacific Ocean: South West | collected 2011 | reverse complement strand
TAAGCAAGCGCCTTCCACGACTGTCTCCACCCTTTTATTGTCGACCATGAACAGTCCTATCTGGCTCTGAAGCAAGAAGACAGGGACCAGAACCATACAGGTGACCATCACCACCAGGGCAAGCATGTTGCCCTGGTTTTTTCTGGTGCCTCTTCTCATGCGTTAAGACCTCTTGGATCGGAGATCAGGCTATACCGAGGTAGACCATCAGTTTCGTAGAAGTAACTCAGTTTATTGTTCAGAGTATTTTCCAGATTCATCAGATTTTGCAGTCTTTGATTCAAGTTCGTCTGTCGCGTATTGATTCTTTGCTGCATGTTATTGATGCGGTTCTGGAGGTTCTGGATCTTGCTGAAGCTATTGGGGTTATTTTTCTGCAAGCTCTCAAGCTGATTTTGCAGGTCCTTGACTCGATTTTGTTGGTCTTTGACTTTGTTCAGCTGATCTTTAACTTTGTTCTGACGGTCTCGAACTTTGTTGATTCGATCTCTGATTCTGTTTTCCCTGTCACCATTAGGCGATGGGCCTGGTTCTGGATCCGGTGTCGGATCAGGATCCGGTGTTGGGTCAGGATCTGGATCCGGGTCAGGATCCGGTGTTGGATCTGGATCCGGTGTTGGATCTGGATCCGGTGTTGGGTCAGGATCCGGAGTCGGATCAGGATCCGGAGTCGGGTCAGGATCCGGAGTCGGATCAGGATCCGGTGTTGGATCAGGATCCGGAGTCGGGTCAGGATCCGGGGTTGGGTCAGGATCCGGCTCTGGATCTGGTTCAGGATCTGGTTCTGGATCCGGCTCAGGTTCTGGATTCGGATTAGGATTTGGATCCGGTTCCGGATCCGGCTCCGGCGTGGTGCCACCACCTAGATTAGCTATGAGAGTCACCATCTGAGGTGTGTCCTGACCGTTTTTCGGTTGAACGCCGAACATGTAATCTTGCCACCATGGTCCTGCCGACCAGTAGGTATAACCTTTCCACTGATCGGAGTTTTCATGCATATATTGAAGCATAGCGCTTAAGCTTTCCCTGGCACCGGCATCGGCGGTGACACCGATCTCTGTCAACATCGCGCGCTTGTTGTTCGCTTTCAACCAGGCTGTGAAATTGCTCAGGGTCGCCACGGCATCAGTAGGATTCAGGTAATCGGTGTGTCTTCCCGAGCCGTCATGATCAAGATATTGATGAACGTCGTAGGAAAAGTTGTTTAGCGGATCCGTGACATTGATCATCACACTGGCGTTCAGTTGAACGAAGTTTACGGGGTGCATCCAGTAGGTGGATGGTACCAGAATATGATTGGTGGCACCGGTTCCACGGATGGCGTTGATGGCAGCCTGGGAAGAGGCAAGCCATGTTTGCGCTGTCATGTTGGAACCCACCGGTTCGTTCATGAGACCGAACATCACCCTGGGATTTGATTTGTAATGCTCCGCCAGCCTTACCCATAAATCCGTAAACACGGAGTTGGGATGCCCGCCGGAGGTGCCTATTGTTTGTCCTTTGTAGGCACCATAGTTGTGGGGATCGATTATCACATTCATGCCTTTAGCAGTAGCCCGGTTGACCACCGCGTCAAGCCGCCCTAGCTCTGTGGGGTCCAGGGCTTGATTCGCTTCCCGTTGCATCCGCTCCCATGAAAATGGAACACGGATAATGTTCATGCCTTTTGAGTGGAAATAGTCCACGTCGGCATCGGTGGGATATATATAATGAACACCAAAAGTTCCCGGTTGCTGATGTGGTGCCCATTCCGCTCCAGAGATGTTTACGCCTTCATACTCCATGTCGGCGCAAGCTGGAGCGATACTCAATAAGAAGGACGAGGCTAGAGCGATACTGATATTTTTTATGTTTCTATGAAATCTATTATTGCCAAGATCGACTTGCATAGTTAAAGCCTCCTGAAAGGTCGATTGTTGCGATTTTTTAGTAAGCGCAACGGCTTTGACGAATCGAAAGGCCGATTCATCAAACTAGTTACCGTATATTCCAGGAGTGTTATCTTGAATTTGCCCGCTCAGATTTTTGAGTAACGCTTCGGGAAAAAATATTTTTGAAATTGAAAAATTCCTGGCTGAAAATTGAGAGCCGCCCGGGCTCCTGGATTCCCGGACGACTCTAACGTTGCGAACACAAGGGCATGCCGGGACAGGACTCTATTACCGAGCAACTGGTATGTAAAGAAAAAAGTTACTCAAGGGATAGAGATACCCGCCTCAATATGTTTGTCCCTGGTTCTTCCAACGACTCTAATTTTTGTACTGATCCCAGAAGCCGGCCATGGAGGCTGTCCCGGGGCTTTTATGTCATGGACCGGACGTCAAACGATTTGATAGATAGATTTGCATTTGAAATGTATCCTGCTCTGCCTCTGTATTCTTATTCTCTCCCCGGGGGGCGTAAAGAAAACATCAAAATGACCGCCCAACAAGTTATTTGCCTGTTAAGCACAAAGCCCACTTTGTAAGAGCAGGGGAAATTTCAGGATTTGAATTCAAAATCCGGGAACAAAGCGTTTTCGCTCAAGCGCTCTGTTCCGCTACTTCCGCTTCCAGGCTTTCGTCTACGATACCGGCAGCTTCTCTAATGGCAATAACCAGAAGCTCAGGTTGATCCGTACCAATATAAATGTTTTTGCCGCTCTTCATAGTCACTTTTACGGCATTTAGCCCATACACGTTATAGAGCCATCCATCGCCCACGTAGTGAATGCCCCAGCCCGAGAGCGGACACATTCTTTTGGCTTCCACCGCCTGAATGTAAGCTAATTTGAGCTGCTTGAGATTCAACCAGTCACCAAATGTGATGTTGATATGATGTTCATCGATGGCCACGGTTAGTGAGCGGAAGGTATAGATTAAACCAGCCGTGGTGGCACCCAGAATTGATTTCATCAAGCCGGGAACACGAAGGGATGCGATACCGCCTGCGGCTCCAAGAGCCGTCAGTATACTTTTGGGAACATGCTGGGTATGGGTATAGGACATGATCAGCTCCTTAAAAATGACCGGCTCTTTTTGAGGCTTTTAACTTTTGATTCCCATCACTTTAGCAACCTTTTCCTTCCCTCGAGGTGGAATTCATTCTTCCTTAATAGCCTGATATTCAGGTCTCTCCCGGCGCCCGTTGTTGTAGTCTGCTCGGTCGCGGGCGGTTATTCCAAAAGATTTTCTAAAATCCCCAGGTTGATGAAAACCGGACAATAAACTATGCCTGGCGGTTTTCGTTAGATCTAATCGTTCACTTTGTTTGGGTATCATATTGCTTGTCACCGAGCAGAGCTTACGCCAGGGAGATTTTTTGCGAGTAGAATCTTATAGAGCAGACATCCCGGAACCTGTAATAGACCAGGTTGCCGATATTTACATAGAGTGTTTCACCGGACCGCCTAGATTTGAAGAATGGTCCGTGGAAAAAGTCAAAGCTCATTTGAGGAAGCTGCTCACCGGCGAAGCGGACCTTTATGTTGTTGTGGAAGGGGACTCCGATGTGGTCTCATTCGGGATCGGTCTTGCCATGGCAGACTATTTCAATGCTGAGGAGCTGATAGAGCACGGGGCGAATCCGGAGTCATACTACTTTGCCGAGTTAGCTACCCGGGAGAGAGCCAGGGGCAAAGGCTATGGCGCTACTTTACAAAAGCGTAGGGAGTTGGCGGCCATCGAGAGAGGTCACGCTTGTCTTACTGTGAGGGTCCGCAGCGACAACGAGATAACTATTAAATTGCTCAACAGAGCAGGCTTTCAGCAGGTAGGTAAATACGAGGCAGCCATTCAAGGAAGCCACACCGAACGGATTCTCCTGGAGAAAAAGCTGGATCCGGAAGTGAACTAAATTCCAAAGTTAATCTGGGGTTCAAGTTATGGTCACTGACTATGTTGTATAAATCTCCTGTCATCCCTGGGGATTGCGAGGACATTAAGGTGACCCAAGCTGGTGAATCGCTGAAAGACGCAGCGCCGATAGGCAGCGAAGCACGCAGAATCGGAGATTGGAGACTCAACCTGGGGCGCACAGACCTGGGTGATTTTCAAACCGGGGCAAGAATCTGGTGGACCGGGAAGCAGCCCTCCTCCTGTATCGGTTTCGACCCTATTCAAGGCGTTCTCAGGGCGACCGAGCCGCCATCCCTGGTAGATTGTTCCAGGGAAGAGGTGAGGGACTATTTCGACAACGGCTGGACCATGACCGAACTTCTTTTCTCCGGTCTCGCCATAGAAGAGTCATTCTATATTCCTCCCTACCATGAACTTCGCCACCCACTGATTTTCTACTATGTCCACCCTGTGGCCTTTTACGTCAACAAACTGCGTCTTGCCGGAATAATCGATGAGCCGGTGGACGCCTATTTCGAAGGCTTGTTCGATATCGGCGTGGATGAGATGTCATGGGATGACATGTCCAAGAATCATATTCTCTGGCCCAGCATAGACGAGTGCAGAGATTACAGAGCCAAGGTCTATGAGCTGATAACGGGCGTCATTCAGGGGGATTCAGGCTTGGCCCCCGGTCATGAACGAATCGGTTGGCATGATAAGCTCTGGACCTTGTTTATGGGCTTCGAGCACGAAAGAATTCATATTGAGACCTCGTCCGCCCTGATTCGTGAACTGCCACTGAGATTGGTGGTTAAGCCGGATGCTTTCCCGCATTTAAGCCCTGGTTCCCACAAAGACTCTGATTCCCGAGCTTCTTTCAGCGCCCAGCCGCAAGCCGGAGTGAACTATCCAGTCAATCAATTTATCGATGTTGAACCGGGGCGGGTTCAAATAGGCAAAGACAGGGACTTTCCCTCCTACGGTTGGGACAACGAATACGGAAGCCGCTCGGTTTCGGTGGGCGCGTTCGCGGCCGGCAAGTTTTTGATAAGCAACGGGGAGTTCCACGAGTTCGTTCGCTCGGGAGCTTACAAAGAATCTAAATACTGGAGTGAAGAAGGTTTTGCCTGGAGGAGCTTCCGGGATGTTTCCATGCCGACATTCTGGCTTTTAGAAGAGGGACAGTACAAACTCAGGACCATATTTGAAGTTGTGGATATGCCCTGGTCCTGGCCTTGCGTGGTCAACTTCCATGAGGCCAAGGCGTTTGCGAGCTGGAAGGCGGAGCTTGATGGAAGACCGGCTCCATATCGTCTACTGACTGAAGCGCAGCACATGAGGTTGCGTCAACTCACAGGTCTCGATTCGGCAGAGAATGCCCTGGGCGCCATAGGCAAGCGATTCAACATAGGTTTGAAACAGGGTTCTGAGTCCGATGTGCGGGAAGGCATGGACGGCCAATTTAGCGATCTGTTCGGCAATGTCTGGCAGTGGATGGAGGATCATTTTCATCCCCTGGAAGGCTTTGCCATCCACGAATACTATGATGATTTCAGCACTCCATGTTTCGACGGTAAGCACCATATGATTATTGGCGGCTCTTTCATCAGTATCGGAGACGAAGCCTCTCCCTATGCCCGCTTCCATTTTCGCCCGCATTTTTTCCAGCATGCCGGAATTCGACTGGCTGCGATAGAAGAAGGCGACGACGGCTCGGTGAAGTATCTACCTGCCAGTTAACATCTATGTATTTTCCAGGTCAGCTATATGGCATTTTTATGGTGCTGTGCTAGGCTCTAATTAGTTGTTATGAATGCGTCGATCAGGACGACCTGATTCGATTGAACATCCGGGACGGCCCGCCTTTCTATTGAATGGAGGAGAAGCAGATGTCCTGGATTATTCTTTTGTTGGCTGGATTTTTTGAGATCGCCTGGGCCATAGGGCTCAAATTGTTGGATGGTTTTGAGAAGCCTTTCCTGCTAATTGGAACTTTGGCTGCTGTTCTATTGAGTATGCTGTTGCTCTCTTTTGCCATGAAACATATCCCCCTGGGAACGGCTTATGCCATCTGGACCGGCATAGGAATACTGGGCACTTTCCTTGTGGGGGTTTTGTTCTTTCAAGAAAACATCAGCATGGTTAAGGCTATGAGCGTGGTTCTGATTTTGTTGGGAGTGGCTGGATTGAAGTTGGCGTGAGATCGACTTTGCCATTCTAGACTGCGCACTAATCACCATCTTTGATTTTTAGGATCCCAGACCAGGTCGAAGTATCCTTCCAGATAACTATTGTATCTGTCCGGCAATCTCAAAATTATCTTCGCGCTGGCCGCTTCGGCGGTGCGGACAGAACCAGTGATTTGATCTTTCATCGTGTATCTTCGAAAGTTATTCACTTTGAGAGCGAATCCGTATCCTGATTCGCATGTGAAAATATCCTCTCCCGTATCCTTTTCCACAATTTTTATGGACGGGAAGATTTCGTAGGAGTCTCTTTCCGACGGAGGCAAAGGGTGAGTCAGCGGTCTTCTAAAAACAAGAGGGATGTGAGAAATAGAGCGCTTCTCGCGGCTCCTTAAAATTTCCGGCAGCCTTCCGAACTTCTTATCGGATATGTAGATTTGAATGTCATTTAGAGTATGGGGCGATGAGAGATCGAAAATCATTGTGCCACCGCTGGTAGTGATGCCAGTGACGGTGAATTTTTTCCCTTCGACATGGCCCAGGCAAGGGATCTCGGGAGGTTCTCCTTTTGCCGCTTTCAAGCACCATTCCGAAAGACCCAGGCGTCTGGTGTTTTGGATTTTCCAGATACCTCTTTCATATCTCATAGTCACCAGACCGATTTCGCTTTTCGTTTTTCTGGAATCATAGATGGCATTGTCGGCAGCCGGTACTACTTTTATTGTGGCTGTTTGACCGTCGACCCTGGTCTCTATAATTTGCACTTTACCGGGAAAAGGCTGGGTAATAGCCTTTATCTTTTCCAGGTTCTTTCCTTCTTTGTCTTTCATCTCTCCGATTTTTATAATCGGCCTGGCCAGGTCTGAAGTGACAAAGGGCGCAATCTCTGAAGCGCTATTGCTTTTCGAAATCTTTTTTCTTATCTCTTCAAACGCTTTCAAGGCGTCCAATCGATGAAGATGGCGTCTGGCTTGTACATGGAGTTCGTCATCGCTCTGGGCATTTATTTGAGGGACCGCGCAGAAGAGCGCTATTATCAGCATCGCCCGACATGATGTCAACAGGCGTTGTGCTCTCCTTCTCTGGTATGAGTTGCCAGGCTGGTCCTTGTTTGGTTTCATCGCTCTATTTTGTCACCTTTTGTCTCTCTTGACATTGGGGCGTTTTCTTTGCCAGCCGGGGTCAGCTCTGATAGATTTACTTGTCTACTTTTACTGTTGAATCCCTGGAGCATTTATTCGATGAATCTGTACTTCTACGGTGTGATCTTCGTACTTTTCAGTACCTTTATGGCTGTACTGGGAATGCTCCTGGTCCGAAAGCGTGTTGGCGTTTCTGCACTCTCTCGCTTCCACGAGGTAGCCGGTTATCTTCTATCGGTCATCGGCACCTTATATGCAGTTCTTCTGGGCTTCATCGTTGTGGACGCCATGGGACAGCAACAAGAGCTAAGGGTAATTGTTGAGAAAGAAGCCAGCGGTGTGGCAAATATTTTTCTATCTTCTTACGGTCTCCAGGAAGATTCCAGGAAGAATATTCAAGAGACCTGCTACAGATACACCGAGAGCGTCATCAACGAGGAGTGGGACGCTATGGAGAAAGGCTCTTACAGCCCCAGGGCATTTGAAGAGGCCTGGCAGCTATGGAAAGAGATTACCGAACTTAAGACCGCTTCGGAAGACGAACGCACCATAAAAGAGCAGATCCTCAGTGAAATGTGCGAGATGACAGAGAATCGAAGGACCCGGCTTGTTACCGCCAAAACCGGGATGGCACCAATAATGTGGGTGGTTCTCATTGTCGGTGGCATATTCACGGTCCTGTTTACTTATTTCTTCGGGGTGGAGAATTTAAAAGCCCATATAATCATGACGGTGCTTGTGGCACTAACCCTTTCATTGAACGTCTTCCTTGTCTTCATTTTCGCTTATCCGATTTCAGGGGATGTCGGGGTGAAGCCGGAAGCTTTCAAAATGGATCTCCTCATCTTCAAGCACTTCCAGAGTGGTAAAATTCCACCATCCTTGAAATTACCAAGCCATTGAGCAATTATTAGGAATACAGGTTAGACTGAGAGAATATTATGGACGCTTCAAGTAGAACATTCAGAAGAACAGTACTTTATAGCCTGAACGGCTTATTCGCATTTTTGCTCGCTATGATCATGGTGCCGTCCGTGGTGCTAGCCGAAGGACTTGCCTTTGATGACGGCCACGATCTTCTGGTATTGCCGGACTGCAAACTGGCTATTCGATACAACAACAAGACATTCGTTCCGGTGACAACCTCTCAATTTTGCAATAACGAAGAGGGGTACTTTCTCGCTCAGAAGCCCACCCAGTCTTTCCAGATAGAAGAGCAGTATTCTGCTCAGATGAAAGGAAATACCAAAGGGGAGCGTATTCTAATAGAGTGCTACCAGACAGGCAAATTAGGAAAGATCAGCAAGGGCAGATTGAGCAAAGATTTCCTCAAGAAGAACAAACTGAAAGAGATCAATCTTACCTATGACAGGATCACTAAAGAGACCGGTGCCTCCAAGTCCGGTCTGGACAATCTGCGTTCCGTAGTCGTGTTTGAGGTGAATCCCGGAGACGGCACACCGAAGTATAGACTTTTCGCTTTCCAGCATGAGGACGTTCTCACGTTGTACGCCAGGCGTATGCGTCCCAGCGCCGGAGACTTTGACAATCAGGCACCGGTCATCGTTTCCCAGATCGCTTTTCAGCTGGATCCTGATCTGAAAGGCAACGTGACAATCAAGTAGCGTTGAGCGGCGGGAGCTTTTGTCGTATCATCATCCGCTCACAAGAATTGCTTGTCAGCGCTGTTCCAGGAATTTGATGTACTGACTGATTTGCTCGTGGCCTTCTCTTTCGGCCCATTCCGCCGGAGTGAGAGAGTCTCTGGTGTCTTTAGAATAAATTCTGGCGCCATAGTTAATCAAAAACTTCACCAGCTCATAGTGTCCATATCTGGCGGCCCAGTGTAGCCCGGAGGCTTCCACATCGTCCTCGTCTAAAATGAAGAGGTTTATGTCCGCTCCTTTTTTAATCAGGAAGAAAGCGGCTTCCATCTGGCCATTCTTGCATGCCACTGTCAGTGGTTTCGCCAGAAACTTCGTCATCTCCATGGTGCCGAATTCAATTAGCTTATCGTCTGAAATTCTGAGATTGTTGCTGTTGTCGAAAAAGTCGGCCAGTGTATCTATCTCTCCCACGCCGGCGGCAGCTAATACGTCCAGCTCCACGCCTGCTTTGTGCAAAGAGCGCGCCAACTCTGTATGGCCTTCTTGCAGAGCTTCATTTATAAGCAATCCTCCCTTACTGGGATCGGATTTGGATCTCTCCAGCACCTCTTTCATGGCGTCCTCATCTCCACGGGAGAAAGCCGTGAGAGCCTCATTCAAGCATTCGGATGGGGAGTCTTTCATTGTTGTTTGGCAATCAGTTTTTTTCTTCTTCATTCTGACAGTTTTCACACTCTCCGAGGGCCATAAAGCGGGCGCCTTCGAAGGTGAAGAATTCGCCTATTACTTTATATCCCTTATCGTTTTTTAGTTCATTCAAATATGGCGAAGATTGACTTGAACGGCTCAAAACCAGCACTTTACAGGAAGTTTCAAGTACCTTTTTTAAAACGAAGTAAGACTTACCCGCGATATTATCCAGTTCATAGGTACAGGTGCAATCATTGTTCTGGGCAAGCGCGCCTGTGGAGACAAGGATCTGGATTGCAAAAGCGAGAACCAGTGAGAGATTTGATTTGCTGGATAATCTCAGTGACATCTTGTGCCTACACCCAGGTCCACTGCATTCTTGATGGTACATAGATCTCTTTTTGCTCCAGGGTGTGATCCAATATCAGGTGCTCTTGTTTGCAATATTGAAGGAGCATCAAAGTCGTATCCCGGTCCAGATAACCAAGACGGAACAGGGTTTGTAGTCTAAGAGCAGCAAACAAAATCGTGTCATCCAGGAGTTTTGCTTTCAGCAAAGTGCTCCCTACTTTGACGGCATTGTCCAGATTGGATTTGACCGTGGATTCCAGAACACTTCTTTCTATGATTCCCGATTCCACCAGAAGGTCTCCCAATCTGTGGTTATCATCACTTTGGGCGCTGCTTTCCTGATCTATGGCATCGTCCAGGGATTGATTCTCTTTGCAGACGCGTCTCAGGGCATGAGCTGCCTGGTAGGGCTTCATCTCTCCTTTGGATACCATGGTCAGAAGAGCTACGGAGGCTTCCAGCTGTTTTTTGGTGGCTAGCCCTCTTTCCAGAAGGATTTGACCGAAGTGTTTCTCCTTGAATAGCTCAATTTCATAACACTCCGCCAGTCCTTTGAAGGACAGCACTCTCGCCATGGTGAACAGTTCTCCCACGCTCATGGTTTTCGCGTCCGGGTGGGAAAAATAGCCCAGTTCGAAGAGGGCTTGTTCGAAAGAAACTCTGCTGCTGAAGGAATGACTGAGCGCTTTTATGGCTCTGTCCCTGGCTAAGCCCTGGTCTCTAACCATGCGAACCGCATTTAGTGCAGCCAGGGCACCTCTTGTCTCCAGCACTCCTTCAAGGATAAGTATCTGCCCGATCATCATGGAGGCTTCGTCGGCTTTCTTCATCAAGCCGCCGAGCTGTTCCTGGGATATAACGCCTGCTTCCAGAAGAAGCTTGGTAAGTTCGTTGGCCAGGGGGACAGTGACTCTGGTGGTCTGGTGCAGTCTTTTTACCGAGCCGATAGCTGCCGCCAGGCTGCATTTCTTCTGAACTGCCACTCTCACCGCTCTGATGGCCAGGTCGGATTTGAGCTGTCTCTGTTTCACTTTTTGATGGGCTTCAATACAGATTTTGAGGTTGCGTTCGTTGAGCAGTCCTGAGTTTATAATCGCCTGGGAAAACGGGATCTTAAGTTCTTTGGCGATACTTTTGAAATCTGCCACGTCGGCATCTGAAACAAGTCCACCGGCTCTCAGAAGTTTGATTAGCAGCTCGGATTCATCGTTGGTATTCGGATTAGACACTCGATTCTCTATCCTTTTTTCTCAGTATTCTCTACTATTGTTTCTCGTCGAAATCCGGTCCGCAGACCCTAAATAAACTTATAACAGGTTATAACCTGTCTTGATTTAGATACCCCGGCACATTAATTTGTAATCCGGCGCTGGGGTTTATATAGGCTTGCCTTAATATAGAGCTTCACAAATCGGGGTGCCTGACTGGAATGTTTGGGCGACTGATAATTGCCCGGGGTGCTTCGGTGTCCGAGCTACTACGCAGGATGTCTACTTGGCAATTTAGTAGCACTGGAACTTTAGTCTGCGTAAGAGTTTTGCGGTTCTATATCTGGTGCTTTGCAAAGATGTGGTGTCAAATACGCTATCAAATTCAGAGTTCCTTTGATATCTCCCCAGGTACCGCCGGTGATTTCAAAAGCTGATAATTTTGGGCATTGTTTGGAGCCTTTCTTCGGCGGGGTAAAAGTATATCGAGCGGTTAAAAGCATTTTTGACCGATCACCTATCGCAGGATCTCCAGACGAGAGATTTAAGGGATTGAATCTGTTGGGGCGGCACCAACCCTGCGGACACTTAGAAAATTTAGAGCATGGAAGCCGGCTTGGCAGCTTCGATTACGCTCTTGTTCAAACCACAGTTGTTGATTATTTTGTTCAAGAGGGTGCGTTCACCCCGGTTCATTCCTTTGTTGTTCAGCACCATTATCGGTGAGCTGAAGGCGCTGCTGTTCGTGCCCAGTTGTTTGTTCAGCCATCGAAGAGTGGTGGCTAAAATCCTTTTGGTAAGCTGCTTCTCTTCTAAGATCAGGTGCTCAGCTTCGCAGTCGATCACAAACGTCTTTTGTCTGGACGTAAGTTGTTTGAAGATTTCTGCGGAGCCTTCCGGCCTGGCAAGATGGTCTTTGAGACCGTGCATGATACAGACCGGAAGTTCGTTTATCAGAGCGCTATATCTGGGTGTATTTCTAACGAAGCGGTAGTAGGCAATAGCTTCTCCCAGTGAAAGTTCCAGCTTATGATTTGCACTATCTTCCACCCAGTGATTTCTCAACCGCACGCTTGAGGTTGCTTGAGTCATCACGCTACGAGCCGCCGGACCACGTCCGGGCAGCATAATGTCTCCCAGTCCTTTCAGGGTCAGACGTTTCAGTTTGTAGAGTTTAAAGGCCGGTGCTGATACCAGCGCGCCGGATAAAGATTGGGGAAATGTGGAAGCGGCTTTTAGCACCACGGCACCACCCATGGACTCTCCGACAAGAAAGATCGGTTCATTCTCTCTTTCTCTCTTGAGCCCTGTCACAAGTCTTTTGATATCTTCTACGGTTCT
>MDTD01136969.1_pt1 | contig 12345 bp, 11 predicted proteins | sample 811221 | NCBI WGS metagenome assembly MDTD01 (sample SAMN05326646, study PRJNA326480) | marine metagenome | isolation source: seawater | place: Pacific Ocean: South West | collected 2011 | reverse complement strand
TTTTAGTTTTTGCTTTGCTTGTAGTTGAATTCCATAATCTGATGGTTTAGAACTTTTGGTTTGACCATGTTGACCTGGCCCATACGCTCTTTTATTAAAAGGACTCTTGGGTCTTCCCCAAAGATTTACCTTAAGTCTTCTGTCAACTTTATGCTTAGAGTTTAATCTTTTTGTCATTTAATAATGGGGTTTATAAACCTACTCTTAATTTTGTCAATCAACGTTTTTTGCTTAAAAACCAAATATATACTATAAAATATAATTCTTTATCAGTTTTAGCTAATTGAATATAAATTATCAGTGTAACTAAATATGAACAAATTTAAAAAAAATATTTTATTATTCGTTGCTCATTCAAATTTTTTACAAAAAATAGCAAGTATTATTGTATTAATAATTCCTCAAATTTTAACCCATAACATAGAAAAATATAAAATTATAAAGAATATATTTTACACATTAGATATGGATGATGTAAATGGAGATTACTTGGAATTTGGATGTTTTACAGGTTCAAGTTTAAAACACGCAATAAACTGTTATAAAAAAATTTTTACAAAAAATAAAAATAATATGTTTTTCTATGGTTTTGACTCTTTCCAGGGATTTCCAGAAAATGTACATAAAACATTTACTGATGAAATCTTTAAAACAAATTTTTCAAAAGTAAAGAAAATTGAAACAAATTATAATAATTGCAAAATAGTAAAAGGATTTTTTGATAAAAGTTTAAAAAATAAGAAATTAGGAAATAAAATTACAAAAATATCTTTTGCATTTATTGACTGTGATTTAGCAATTTCTGCAAAACCAGTTTTTAAATTTATTAAACCAAGATTATCAAATGGAGCATTTATAATGATAGATGATTATTTTAATCTTGATAAAAAAGGAAATTCAATACTAAAGGAATTTTCTAAGTATAAAAAAAAAAAACAATTTCATTTTTATAAGACTTTTGGGACTTCTGGCAAAGTTTATAGGTATTTTAAGTAAATTTAAAATTTAAAACCAGGACAAAGTCTCTCATAAATCTTTGTATCAAATTTTTTTGTCCACAACATCCAGTTTTTTAGATGATTATTATGTATGCATATTTGCATAACTTGTGTTCTATTAAAAAAATTTTTTTTAGATTTATCTGATAAAAAACTTTCATTAACAGATAAAATTAGAAACAATATCAAAATAGATAATCTATAATAAAAAAATTTTTTTTTAATTGTAAATATAAATATAATAAAAAAAGCAACAAATGTATAAATATCATAAATTAAAAACCATCTAAGATTATTTGAAAGGATAGTTAAAAAAATTAAACCAAAAGAAACTATTAAATAAAATTTTTTTAAATTAAATATTTCTTTAAAAAAAGGAACAAATAATAAAATTGATAAAATTGCAAATTTATTTTGAATTACAATTTTCATATTTAAAAAAGAAAAATAAGATATTTCACCGCCTAAATGAACTCTATTTGTTAAAAAATAAATTGGATTTAAAAATTTAAAATAAATATTATGGTTAACTGGAGAAAAATTAATAAAATCTACAATCATTAGAAATAAAGCCGTGAACAGTATTCCAAAAAAAAATAAAATAGACCTATAAATATTTTTTTTAAAATCAACTTTATTATCAGAAAATATTTTTAAATAAAAAAAATAAATAAAATTAAATATTATGAAACCATAAAGATCATATTTAGGATAATTGATATATCTTGGATGATTATAAATTATAATATATTCTAAATACAAATAAAAAAGGCAAATTATGAAATAGACATATACACTTAATTTCAATTTTTTTTCGTTTATTAAAATATTATCAGAAACTTTATTAAGATTTGTTGGCAGATATTTAATTAAAGGTATTAAAAAAATTATGAAAAAAATAAAGTGCAATATTTGTATTTTACTTATAAAAGCAAATCCAATTAGAAACCCTGCAATAAAAAAACCAAAAGATTTTTTATTCTCTGAAGTGACAATGATTATATAAAAAGAAAACAAAATAAAAAACACAGAAATTATCTCTGGTCTTATTTCAAATAAATTAGTTAAAAAATAATTAGACAATATTAACGTCATAATAAGTAACAAATTTAAAATTTTATTTGACAAAAATTTAGTTAATAACAAATGTATCAAATAAATTGATGCACAATGAAAAAGAGAATTAACTATTCTTCCAATATAAAAAATTTTTTCAAAATAGATATTTAGATCTTCAATATTATGAATATTGTCTATATTGAAGCTGATATTTGGATTTAAAAAATCATAGACTTTTAAAACGTTAGCACTAAAGAAAAATACAGTAAAAGCAGGTTGATCAGCTGCTTCCTGCTCATATCCAGATGCCATCAATAATATATTATAAATAGTTGGCCAATCAGGATCCCATTGATTACTCCAATGCTGCGATTGCATTTGGAAAAAACTTAAAAAGAAAATTATAATAATTAATATATAAATTGAATATTCATAAAAATTTTTATATTTAATCATTATTAAAAATTAAATTATTAACTGTATACTATAAATAATATAGATAGAAATAATAAAAAAACTATAGAGTGATTAAACTTCTAAAATTGACGATTATAATTTAAAATACATGAAAACATTTTCATTAATAATTCCGTGTTATAATGAGTCAAAAAATATACCAATTATTATTAAAAGGTATAAACAATTTTCTAAATCAAAATATAATGAACTAATAATAGTTGATAATGGATCAACAGATAACACTCACAAAACTTTAATCAATTTAAAAAAAAAGAATAATTTTAGATTTGTAAAAATAAAAAAAAATATTGGCTATGGTTATGGATTAAAAAAAGGAATTAAATACTCTACATCTAAAAATATTATATGTGCACATGGTGATGAAGAAATAAATTATAAATATATTATTAAATGCTATAATTATTATAAGAAAAATAACAAAAAATTTAAAAATTTATTTGTTAAAGGTATTAGAATTAAAAAATTCGAGAATAATTGGTCTTTTTTAGATATTTTTTTTTCTATATCTTTAAATATTTTTTCAAGTATTTTATTTTTAAAAAAATTAGAGGATATTCATGGATATCCGGTAATATTCCCAAAAAGGATGGTCGATAAGATTAAATATATACCTAACGATTTTACAATTGATTTATCACATTTTTTAATTGCATTAAAAAAAGGGTATAAAATAAAAAGACCTGAGGTAATTTTTAAAAGAAATAGAAAAAAAAAAGGTGGTGGGAGCTCTGATAGTTTATCTAAAAAGATTATTGGTAGTATAGATCAAATAATTGAATCATTTAAGATAATTATCTTTAATTGACCAATTTTTGAAAAATCTATCTTTTGTACACACTGCATCTATTAATTCAGATTGCACTATATTTTTGACAATTTTTTTTTGTTTATTTAGTTTTATTCCGTGTAATTCTGGGCTTACTAAACATATCTTATAATTTAATTTTTTTAAAAAAATTAATTCTGATTTATTTGGCATTCCTTTAAAAGTATCAAACCATATCCAATTTACTTTTCCTTTTAATTTTTTGGCTATTATAGCGCTCTCATAAAATGAGACTCTTAAAGCTATTTTTTTGAATTTTTTTTTAACTAAATCAATTATTTTTGGGAAAGAACTGTCTAAAAAAAAATAGTTAATTATATTGTTTTTTTTAAAGAGCTTGATGACCTCATCCTCAATTCGCTCAGATTTAATATTAGCTATTAATATTCTATGTTTATAGAATTTTAAAAATGATTTTAACAATATGCCTTTTTTCAAAGGATCATGAACTACAATTAGGTTTTTACCATTATCTCTTATATCGATTTCAATTCCATATTTTTTGTCTAATTGTTTTAGTTGATTGATCGTATTAATTCTATGAGCTATATAAAGCATCTAAATTTCACTGTAGTAATTGTCTAATGTGAGATTAATTTTATTTTTATAGCACAAATGAGCCATTCCTAAGCTTGGTGAGTTCTTATTTTTTGCACAATAAATATTCATATTTCTTTTTAACTCTTTTAGTTTGTTTAAAAAATCTTTATTTTGTGAAAATGGCCCATCTATTACTAAGGTAACTTGTTCATTTTTGACTCCATTTAAATAGTATCTGAGTTCTTTTAAAGTATATTTTGCTAATAAAGTATTAGCTGTTTTATAGTTTTCTTGATTTAATAATCTTTTAAATATTAATCCACCATGAAATCTTCTTGATAATACAAATTTTTTAAGATCTGTTGAACTGAGATAATAAAATCTACTTTTTTCAGTAATTTTTTTTAAACTACTTAAAAATTTTCCAAACACAAAGGTAGTGCCTGTACTTAAGAAGATAGTATTTTTTTTTTTAAAAAAAAGCCTGTGAAAATAAAAAGCAGCACTAGTGTCATGTATACCATTGTAAATTTTACAATTTTCATTAATTTTAAAAATTTTATTGTTAATTTTACTAATAAATTTTCCACCAATTTTGATTTTAGGTATATTTCTAACATTGATAAATTTACCTACTAAGTTAGAAAATTTTTTTTTTTTAAAATTCCACAAATAAGTGTGACAAGAAATATATGATGGATCCATAATATTTTTTTTTGAAAATATCCAGCCAATAAAAGAAGTTAGTGTCATAAGCTTATTATCTGGGTTTTTTTTGTTTATTAAAAAAAAATTTTTACCAAGATTATGTAATTTTTTATAATTAGGAGTAAATGTTTCAGAAAACTTAAGAGAAATCTTATTAAATTCATTTAATTCATTATTTTTTATATTTGATGAAAAATGGAAAGCGTTTTTGATCATGTTATTTTCATCAATGTAGAAACAAGCAGATCCATGACCAACACATGAAATAGCAATAATATCATAATTTTTAGAAATTCTATTTATGTATAATTTAATTTTTTTTGTAATTTTTAAATGATCATAAAAAATTGAATTATTATGAGAAACCAAAAAACTATTTTTATATACTAATGTTCTTGTAACATGATAATTTTGTGATATTAAGTTGAACTTTAAATGACTTTGACCAAAATCAATAATACAAATAAATTTTTTTTTCATTTAGCTAACTATACAATATAATGTATCTAATTATATCATTATTAGGCCAACACCGTGGAGATTTATTTAAAGAAAAATTTATTTTAGATAAAAAAAAGAATAATATTCTTTTATTAGATCACATATTAAGTAAGTTCAGTTTTTGTAAAAAAATTTTTATAATTGTTGAAAAAAATAAGATTAAAAACAAAAATATTAATTTCAAAAAAAAAAATAAGGTTAAGATTATTTATTCAAAACCTTCTAAAAACCAAATTAAATCAATTTTAAAAGTAAATAAATATATTGATAAAAATGAAAGAATAATAATTTTAAATCCAGACTCTAATTTTGAAGTAAATATAAATAATTTTAAAAATAGTCACGATGGAGCAATTTTTTTTATCAACAAACAAGATTTAAGAAGAAATTCAGGTAAAAAAGACGTTTTATACACTAATAGAAACAATCAAATAATTAGAATTAAAAAAAAAGCAATCTATCCTTTTGATCAAAAAGTTAGTGCTGGACTTTATTATTTAAAAAAATGGGAATATTTTAGAACTTTCTCTTCAAAAATTAATAATCTTAATAGAAAAAACTTGCAAGTAGCTGATGTATTTTTAAAAATTATAAAAGTAAAAAAAATTCAATCGTTTAGTGTAAATAAATTCATATGTTTTGAAAATATTAAAAAAATAGAAGAATATAAGTTTTGGAAAAATTATTTTTTAGATAATTTCCAATTAACTGATAATTTAAAAAAAGTAGATATTCAAAATATAATTCCATCAGCAGGTGAAGGAAGTAGACATAAACAACTTGGATATAATGTCCCAAAACCTCTAATACCTATATCAAATAAAAATATGTTTGAAAGAAGTTTGGAGAGTTTACCTAACAAAAATAACAATCTATTTATTTTTAGAAAAAATACTTTTATTAAAAATGATTTAAAGAAAAAATTTTTTAATAATAAAAAAAAATCTAATTTTTTTTTGATAACAAAAAAAACAAAAGGAATGGCTATAACTATATCCAAAGCAAGGCAACTTGTTCAACTCAATAAACCAGTAATTGTAAGTTCGTGTGATATAAAATGTATTATAGATTATTCTAAATTTTATAAGATTATTCAAAAAACAAATCCATCAGCGATGATATTCACTTGGTCTCAATACCCATTTGCCAGTGAAAGTCCTAATTCACATGCATATGTAAAAGATAAAAATCTTATTGTTACAAAAATATCTGAAAAAAAGATTGTAAGTAAGACTCCAGATACAGATAGTGCAGTCACTGGCATTTTTTATTTTCAAAAAGGAAAAGATTTATTAGATTGTATAGATCATTCAATAAAAAATAAAATTACAGTTAATGGGGAGTATTATGTCGCTACAGCGATGACTAAATTATTAGAAGAAAACAAAAAAATTATTAATTTTAAAGTTAAACAATTAATTTCGTGGAGTTTACCAGAACATTTAAGTGATTATTTGTATTGGGAAAGAATTTTTACTAATGAAAAAAGTAAAATTTAAAGATTTAGTAAAAAATTTTGATTGTTTTTTGTTTGATCAGTGGGGTGTTATTCATGATGGTAAAAAAAAATTTTTATTTATAGATAAAACACTAATAAGACTGAAATCTAAATACTGCATTATACTTTCAAACACATCACAAAATGCTAAAGAAGTTAAAAAAGATACGTTAAAAAAACTTAAAATAAATCACTCATATTTTAATAAGATAGTCACAAGCGGTGAATATTTAGAATATATTGCAAATTCAAAAGATAAAAAGTTTTATAAATTTCATAAATATTTAAAATTAAAAAAATGCTACCTAATTAGTAATGGAAGTAAAAATGAAGTTTTTAAAAATATTGGTCTTAAAAAATCAAATATAAATTCTGCTAAATTTATACTTGCGATGTCAGTCAAACCTTTTGAGAATTTTGATAAATATAAAAATATATTAAACAAACTTGTCAAAAAAAAATTAGTAATGATATGTTCTAATCCTGATAAATTTGTTTACGATGGAAAAATAAAAAGGTTTGTTCTACAGGTAGGTACATTGGCTGAATATTATAAGAAAATTGGTGGAAAAGTAATTTATATTGGAAAACCTCTTAAAGAGATTTTCTCTTTTTCTTTGAAAAATTTAAGGTTTAAAAAAAATAGAATATTAATGATTGGTGATAATACTCAGACTGATATCGCTGGAGCAAAAAATTTTGGAATTAAGTCTGCTCTAGTTTTAGATGGCTTTAATAAAAATGAGCGTAATAATTATAAAGAAAAAAATTTAACAACAGTATTACAAAGATTATCTGTAAAACCAAATTTTATAATTCAAAATATTTATGTTTAAAATTTATTAAAAATTTTTACTAAACTTTTAATATCCATATGATATCTTTTTTCTAATTCACTTGGTATATCACTGTTAATAAACCCACATTTAAGTCCATGAATTTTATATCTAATATTTAAATTATTTTCAGCTATAATTTCGCTTATAATACTACCTAAACCTCCTAGAATACTATGATCTTCAACAGTTATAATTTTCTTATATTTTTTAATAATATTTAATACTGCTTTTTGATTTAGAGGTTTTATAGATGAAATATTTAGTAGTCCAAACTCAGTTTTTTTTAACTCTTTAATAGCTTGTAAGCAATTATAGACCATGGCACCCGATGAGATAATTAAGGTTTTTTTTCCTTTAAGTATTTCATTAGGTATTCCAATTTTAAATTTGTGATTTTTATTTAGAAATTCAGGAATCTCATTTCTAGCAATCCTTAAATAAGTTGGCTCTTTCGTTTTACATACATATTTTATGATTTCTTTTGTGTCATGTGGAGTGCATGGTTGAAATACATTGAAATAAGGCATAGATCTCATTATAGATATATCCTGCAAAGCAGATTGGGTTGCACCATCTGACCCAATTAAACCACAATGTGTTCCCACAATAACTACTGGTGCATTGTTGTAGCTAATTGAATTTCTTATTTCAGTATTTTTTCCAGTTATAAAAGATCCAAAGCTAGCAACAAATGGTCTAAAACCTTCAAAAGATAAACCAGTAGCTATTCCTACTGCATTAGCTTCTGCTATTCCAACTTCAAAAGATCTTTCTGGAAATTTTTCAAAAAAATAGTTTAATTTGCAAGCACCTTTTAAATCAATACTTATTGCCACAATTTTTTTATTTTTTTTTCCTTCAGAAACAAGAGCTTGTCCAAAAGCATCTCTTATTGCTACAGTTTTATTTTTTATCATTTAGTTCTTTCATGGCCTTATCATATTGTTCTAAAGGTAGTTTTTTGACAGAATGGTATTTATTATTTCCTTCCATGAAACTAACACCTTTACCTTTAATTGTGTTACAATATATTACAACTGGTTTTTTATATTTGTAGCTCGTGATATTTTTAATTATTTTTTCTAACTTTTCTGTTGAGTGACCATCAGTTTCTATATATTTAAAACCAAAAGACTCCCATTTTACTTTTAAATTAACTTCTTTTAAAGTTTCTTTGATAGAAAGTTCATTTTGAAATTTATTACCATCTATAAAAGTGATTATATTTTTTATATTATTTGAGCCAATATACATGGCAGACTCCCAAACCTGTCCTTCTTGTAATTCACCATCACCTAAAACACAAAATATAAAATTTTTTTTATTTAATAATTTTGATGAAAGAGCATAACCAATTGACACAGATAACCCTTGTCCAAGCGCACCAGTTCCAAAGTCTAAAAGTTTTAATTTTTTTTTATCAGGATGTCCTTGAAGCCTACCTGAAAATTTTCTTAACGTATTTAATTCATTCTTTTTAAGTAATTTTAAATAGTCAAATATAGCATAAATAGCAGGAGCGGCATGACCTTTTGATAATATAAATTTATTTCTATTTTTATTTTTAAAATTTATATATTTTTTTAATATAACAAATAATATTTCAGTACATGAAAATGAAGGCCCAAGATGCCCGGAGTCAGTATTTTGTATAGAGTTTAGAATTTTTTTTCTTATTAATGATAGATCTGTAGAGTATCTCATATTTTATAATTGGGTATATTAGATGAACAATTTAGTAAAGGGCATATATTTAGTATTAAATCATTATTTACAACTCAGAATAGTTGTCACTAACATTTCTATAATGCTTTTTTAAATTAATAGATAAATTAAAAAACAGTAATACACTTGCAACACTTTGTACTATTGTGCAAGTAAATAATTGAAAAAATAGATTAATAAATTTAATTGTAAAATTAGATATTCTTAAACTTTCTATAATTAAAATAAAAAAATATAATATTAAAGGAATAAAATAAAGAATATTAATATCAATCAAAAATGATAAAATTAACAATCCGATTAAATAAATTATAAATAAAGGATTGATCAAAAATTCAAATCTGAAGGTTTTAGTAGTATAAGCGCTACCTTTTGTTATTTCTTTTTTTAGAAAAATTCTTTTAAAATAAGCTTTTATTGCAACAGTTGACTGCATCCCTCTATCGTACCTCTCAACTAAAAAACTTTTAAAATATCTGTCAAAATGGTAAGCATGAACTTTTGGAGAATAGTAAAGTTTATATCCTTTAGCTATAATTCTATTATATAAATCTGTATCTTCACCAGTGTATAAGTTTTCGTCCATTCCATTTAGTTCTAAATATTTTTCTCTTTCCATAAAAAGGTTACACGAAGAAAGTTCTGGTACAAACATTTCGTTTAAAATATTTTTTCTATGATTTCTAAAACCAGAAATTAAAAAAGATTTTTTTAAAAGACCTACATTTTTCTGTTCTTTTGTTTCAAAAGGTGGTGATGTATCTGGTCCACCCACAGCATAAATTAGTGGATCTTTATGCAAACAAATTTTTGCATTAATTATCCAATCCTGATTGGCTGGAAAAGAGTCGCTGTCAAAAAAGGCCACATATTTTGTTTTACATTTTTTTACGGCAATATTTCTTTTTTTACTCATTGTCATGCCTTGAGTAACAACCAAATATTCAATATTTTCATAGTTATCATAATTATGATTTTTAATATCATCAGTTACAATAATTATATTAGGTCTAGTTTTTAATTTCAGACAGTGCTCTAATGAATTTTCGAGTATAGGAGAATTTTTTAATGCTGGAATTATTATTGTCGTATCTTTCACAATTTTGATTTGATAATATTTGCTGCAATGTTTGCTGTATACTTGGGGCTTGAAATTAAATTATATGTAAAAATACATTCCCAGTGACAATTACATTTAGTTTTCTTAATCCATTTTCTTGTTTCAACACCTTTTGTATCATTCCAAAGTTTCATAAAGTCATAATTATAATCTTTTAAATTTCCCAGAGCTTTGTCTTTGTCTAGAATTTCACAAGGAAGAACATTACCATCAGATGTAACAACGCCAAATATTGAACCAGCAACGCAATTTGAATAAAACTTAGGTTTTAAATATGTATCTGCAATCATTTTATATTGAATTTTATTTTTTTCATTTATAACTTTTCCTTCTAGATCAAAATTTGAAAATCCTCTTAATTTCCCTTTTTCAACATTATCTACGTTTTTTTTTGTAATTTTTTTATATGCTTCAATTAAGTCTACTTTACTATCTGAAGGCACATCATAGACACCTTCATTTCTAACAACTATAGGGTTTATTGTTTCAATTTTATGTTCTTCAGTTAAATAGTCATATATTTCCTCTATTTCTTTAAAATTATCCTCTGAAATTGTTAAGTTACAAGTTGAAATACAATTTTTATAACTATTTTTAACAATATTGTAAGACTCAATTGTCCTATCAAACAAACCTGGAATTTTTCTAATTTGATTATGTCTTTCAGGGAATGAGTCTATTGAAAATTGAAAAATAAATTTAGTAGTAGGGTATTTTGCACAAACATTTTCTAAAAATTTGGTAATTTTTTTTGGATAACTTCCGTTAGTGCTAATAACAACTGATGACAGATCGCAATTTTCAATAAAGTTAGATATGATTTGATCAAAATCTGATCTTAAAAAAGGCTCTCCACCAGTGAAATTTATATGATGTAGTGAATTTTTTAGACTAATTGACATAGTTTTAAAATTTTCAACAGATATTTCGTTTTCTTTTTTTTGACCTTTTGCATTAGGGTTAAAATCAATAAAACAAAAAGAACATCTTGCGTTACATCTTTCGGTAAGAAAAATAATTAGACTTACTGGCTGGTTTTTTTTAATGTAAATATTCTTTAATAATCTTAACTTATTTTTCATAATAATAGACTTATTAATTAACTAATATCATGAAGAAAAGGGAAATAATAAAATAAATTTAAGTTTTTTTTCATTAAATATTGGCTCATTTACAGTCTTAATAGGGTCTTCTATGAGTTCAACTGATAGATTTAATTCAATTACCACAGAAGCAATTGATTGAAGCATCGCAACGAATTAAGAATCTGAGTTTTCAACAACAGGTCTAACTCTAGATCTGTAAATTCAATAAATACCAATTAGAGAATGAAAAAATAATAAAAAAAAATCCATTAGGGCTAACCATGTCCATTAAAATTGAGCATAAAATAGATTTATATCTAGTTTTTATTTTTTTTACTTAGATTTGCAAATACACCTGACAATATACGTGCCTCTTTATCAGATAAGTCCATTTTGTAAAAAATATTTCTTAAGTTTTCCAGCATTTTTGGTTTTTTTTCTTTGGGTTTAAAAAAATTTTTTTTATCTAGATTTTGAATACATAGAGTTAACATTGACTGTATTTCTTTTTTACTCGCAGATTTAATTTTTTTTGATTTTTTGAATGGTACATTTTTTAACTTGATAAAATTAGACACGCATTGAGCAATAATAATTAAACTATGAGATAAATTAAGTGACTTAAAATCTGGATTGGTAGGTATTTGAAGAGTATAATTGGCATAACTAATTTCATTATTAGATAAACCTGATGCTTCTGATCCAAACAAAAAACCAATTTTTTTCTTAAAATTTATCTTTTTTAAGTCATCTAAATTAATATGTTTTATGTTTTTATTTCGAAATCTTGCAGTTGTGGCAATTACAATATCAATTTCACTTAAAGCGTTTTCAAGAGAATCATACTTTTTACTTTGATTTATAATATTTTTAGCTCCAACAGATGTGGCTAAAATTTTATCATTTGGAAAAATAGGACTAGGGTTAACTAAAACCAATTTATTAAAATCAAAGTTTTTAATTGCT
>MDTD01007973.1_pt1 | contig 12347 bp, 10 predicted proteins | sample 811221 | NCBI WGS metagenome assembly MDTD01 (sample SAMN05326646, study PRJNA326480) | marine metagenome | isolation source: seawater | place: Pacific Ocean: South West | collected 2011 | reverse complement strand
TATCATCGCATTTTTTCTTCCCCCACTTGCGGCTTTTCTACAGGTGGGTTTCGGACTTCACTTCTGGCTCAATCTGATACTGAGTTTCTTCTTTTATGTGCCCGGTCAGATTCACGCAATCTGGCTGGTTGCGACCAAGAAATAGAATCATACCGTTTATCCAACGCGATATCCGATACCTGTTTACGTAAGCCTTGATGAAAACGATGCAGCTCTTTATCATGCTATCGGCAGCCAGCCTGTTCATCATGATCGTCGTCGATATTCTGCTGGGCTCGAAAGCCGAATTTCTGAATGCGTTCAGCGTCATCCAGCGACTGCTGGGACAGACTCCCTCAGCCGAAGCATCACTGGTAGCCAGAAAGCTGGGAGCTGTCGGTGAGTTTATTGTGGTAATGTTCTCCAATTTGGCAATTGGAGGTATTCTTACCGGAGTGATCCAGTTCATCCGAACACATGGGTAAGGCAGCTAATGAGTGGACACATCCCTGGCATAGCGGAAGCCGGTATCGTTGCAGGTAAATTCAAGGCCTTCGAACCCCTGGTAGCTGCATCGAGCCTGATAGGCCCCATAACCATGGGCACCACCTCGCAAAATACCTCTGGGTTCCGGGGGATCTTCGATCAGAGAAACAGGCCAGGGGAGTTTTCCTTTATAGATGTCCTCAACCCACTCCCAGGCATTACCGGCCATATCATGAACGCCATAGATACTTGCCCCCTGGGGAAAAGAGCCAACCGGCTTCAAACCATTGGATGATCCGTCCGGACTGATGTTGGCTTCAGTACCGGTAAATGTGTCTCCCCAGGGATACTTGCGCCCGTCGGTCCCCCTGGCAGCCTTTTCCCATTCGGCATTGGTAGGAAGACGCTTTCCAACAGCACGACAATAGGCCATGGCTTGTTCCCTGGTCACATGGGTGGCTGGAAGCTGATCTGTACCTTCAGAATACGTATGATTGGGAAAAACAGCTTTGAAGGCGGCATTGGTCACTTCATAGCGATCAATAAAGAAGGCCGGGAGAAAGAGGCGTTTTTGGGGATGTTCATCAGGCTCTGAGCTGGGGTCGTCTGAACCCATGATAAAATAACCCGCAGGAACCAGAACCATACCGTCCGGGATATCCTCTTCCGCGATGATCATGCTCTTATCTTTTGAAGAAGCCAGAAAGAACCAACCCGCGAAACCCAACAGCATCAGACCTGCTGTTACGAAGAAAAATCGTTTATGGCCTTTGCGGAACATGGGGGAACCTGTTTTTTCTCCACAGCTGCTTGTCTGCATTCCTCATCCCCCCAAGGGTTACAGTAGCGATGACTAAAGCCAACAACAAGGGTCTACCATGCATTACCCTCATGGGTGAAAAGAATCACTGGATATTTGTTGACGAATATGGGGAAAGCCATGACATTGTGGCTCCTTCTAACATCCCATTGAGCCGGAAATTGGTCTTATGTCCATCCTTTCAAACCTTGTCCATACTGTCAACACCCAGGCCAGACACCACCAACCTTCGTCTGTTACGGGTGAATTTTTCCTGATGATCGTGATTCACGAGCGCACTACGCTGCTGCAGACTGTTGACGCAAACGGGAAACTGGTGCAGATCACCCACCATGGGGCGACAGGACAAGTCAGGCGGGTTTTGACAGTGGTGGACAGGCTGAAAGAACGACAGCAGCATGCCATATCCTGGGGTCAATCAGATGATGGTCTTGCACTGGATGAGCATCCATACCTGATAGACATGATGCATGGATGTCCAAATGTGCTGTTGCGCCGCGGCCGCAAAATCATCACCCCAAAACTTGCAGATGAGACAGCTTCCCTCGCTTTGCACATTTTACCTGAAGCAGACCGCCGTCTACAGGCTTCCTTTCGCTTGCATGCCGATAGTGAATCCAGCAATAATTTTCTGATGATCACCGACCAGCACGCGCTTGCCGGAGACACCCTGTACAGGGTGTCTCCAATTGGACAGCAATTCCGGTTGATCCCTCAGTTTGAGTTAGCACTACCACCAGATGAGCTGGAAGAATTTCTGACGCTTGCCTACACCACCTTTGAAGCAATCAATCTGCGTTATGGATCATACACAACGGCATTCAGCGAGCCAATTCATACCCGTGCATCGATATTTTTTGATAAGGTGGATGAAGATAAAGAGCTCCATTTTCGTATTGGCGCAACCATCCCTGGATTGGATGATTCCGAGTTGACACAGGTTAATTTGACTCGTCGAGTTACCATCAATGAGCTGGAAAAGCGTATTGTCATCCGAGATGTCATCCGGGATGACAGCATTCGCTGCCGAGTTACGATTGAGAACATGATCAAGAAAACGATTAACTCACTTAAAAGGCAGGGTGAAGAACAAACCGGACACTTTCAGGATGGGGATTATTTTCTGCTCTCCACCGAGTTGGCCAAAGCTTTTCTCGGGAACTGCCTGCCAGACATCCTTAAAGCTTATCAAGTCTTTGGTTCTGACAGGTTGAGCGCCTATAAAATCCGCACCCGTCCTCCAACATTATCCTGCAACTTTGCCAGCGGTATCGACTATTTCGCCGGGAATGCCGACCTGGTTTTCGATGACCAGACAATAGCTGTAGCAGAAGCCTTGAAGCAGATGAAAGCCAAACGGTACATCGCCCTGAATGATGGTTCATATGCAGTCATCAGCCAGGATTATATTGATCGGCTCAGTCGAATTTTTCAGAAAAATAAGGGGGATGATCCTCTGCGGGTCAGCTTCTTCGACCTGCCTTTCCTGGAGCAACTGCTGCATGATCAGGCAGACGAGCAGCTAAAAAGCCTGAAGGAAGTCCGAGACCTGTTTCGCGATCTGGGATCTCTGGAAAAAGCTCCTTCCCCAAAACCAAAGCTGAAAGCACAGCTCCGCCCCTACCAGCTGGATGGGGTCAAATGGTTGAATTACCTTTATCAAAGGCGTATCGGAGGCTGCCTCGCAGACGACATGGGCCTGGGTAAAACGATTCAGGCCATCGCCATGCTGGTCTGCCGGCCTAAAGCGGACTGGATGAAACCAGCGCTTATTGTGATGCCCCGCAGCCTGGTTTTTAACTGGCAACATGAACTATCTACCTTTGCCCCCCAGTTGAAAGTCGCTATTTTCCACGGAGTGGACCGAGATCTGTCAACGGCATTGAAGGCTCATGTCATTCTGACCACCTATGGAACCCTGCGTGCATCGATCGGGGAATTGAGTCAGGAGCCATTCGGAGTGGTAATTCTTGATGAATCTCAGGCAATTAAAAATCCCCATTCTCAAGTAGCAAAAGCAGCATGCCTGCTGGAATCCAATCATCGTTTTGCCTTGAGTGGAACACCGATGGAAAACAGCCTGGGAGAAATCTATTCGCTGTTTCGCTTTCTCAACCCGGCCATGTTCACCACCTTGGCAGCCTTCAATCGTGACTATATCACCCCGATCCAGAAAGAAGATGACCGGGTGGCAACTCAGGATCTGAAGACCAAGATCAGTCCCTTCATCATGCGACGCTTGAAACAGGATGTGGCGAAAGATTTGCCTGAGAAAGTAGAACAGACGCTTTTCGTCGAAATGGGAGACGACCAGCGCAAAGCTTATGAGCTTAAACGCCAGTACTACCGCAAAATGCTGGATCGGGAAATTGCTGCTGAGGGACTGGATAAGTCCCGTTTCCTCGTCCTTCAGGCATTTACCGAGTTACGCCAATTGGCCTCCGTACCAGAAGTGTTTGCGGATGATCTGCAATCATCAGCAAAGCGTCAAATGCTGGTGGAGGAACTTCATGATGTGATTGGCAGCGGACATCGTGCTCTGGTATTTGCAAATTTCGTAGCTGCACTTGAAGGAATATCAAGGGACCTCAGCAAAAGTAACATTCCACACCTGGTCATGACTGGTGCCACTCAGAATCGGCAGGAACTAGTTCGTCGCTTCCAGGAGGATGATACACACAAAGTCTTCCTGATGACACTGAAAACCGGTGGTGTTGGACTGAATCTGACTGCTGCCGACTATGTCTTTATCTTCGACCCATGGTGGAACCGGGCAGCAGAAACCCAGGCTATTGACCGTACACATCGAATCGGCCAGACCAATACTGTCTTTACCTACAGGATGATTACAAAAGAGACTATTGAGGAAAAAATTCTGGAGCTCTCGCAGCGTAAAGGAAAACTTGCTGATGAGTTAATGAGTCTCGACAGTTCCATCAGTAAATCTCTGACTCTTGCAGATATCCAGTTTGCATTAGGAGGTATCTGATATGCAGGGCGTTACCAACAAAATGTTACTGGATCTGGTCAATATGTCACGCGCCTGGGATCAGAGAAAGGAAGCCTGCAACAATTGTAAGAAAATTGTACAAAGCAGGCTTATTATGGCCTGCGGAAGACTCTGTGTTCCCTGTATCTGGGATGCCATTTACCAAGTGCCTGTATGCACAAACTTCCCCGCCAATGAAATGGAGAAAGGACTAAGCTTCAATGCATTATCTGGAGCCTATTTTGAAGCAAATAAAAGCATCCGGAAATTCATAAAAAAGTTTGGCAAATCTGGAAAACTCTTTATATCCGATACGCTTGCCCCTGGCAAAATAAATACTGAAATCTGGGAGCCTATTCTTACGTATGGCGCCCGACATTGCGTCCAAAAGGTATTCAATGCAGGGCTGGTATTTGAAGATCTAACCTCCAGCGACATGAAGAGAAACGATGAAATTCTTCTCGAACGTTGGAGCTTTGAAGAACCTGAAGAGGTTGAGTGTGAAGCGATAGAGGACGTTCGACTTAATAGCATGATGGCACAACTTTATCATAAAGCCAGCAGGTACATGCCTCGTCGTGTTTCCCACAAGGAACTAACCAGAGCAGAACACTTCTGCAATGACTATACCAAAGCAGATATGATAAAATTGGTGAAAGGCTGGTGGGAACCTGCAGGCTTTACTATTGACTTGCAGCAGAAGAGCTTGAACAACACACCAAAAGAGAAACTGGCAGAGAGCATGGTCAGGTTTCTTGAAGACAATCCCAAGGCGATCCTAGGTACTCTGAATGAATCAGAGCTCAGTCTTCTGCACTACATCCTCTTTTCTCCCTACAATTTATCTTTTGAATGGAAGGTAAATGATATCATACCTGAATTTGCCAAGAGAAAGAGTAAGGTTTCTCCTGTCTTTTCATTGAAAGCGGGGTACTACCCTCAAAAACCATCTTATCTTGAAAAGATATTTGATAAACTGACATCTCCACCAGATGTTGCACTGAGGCCTGGTGAGCCGAAGACAAAACTCAAAACAGTAGTCCACCAACCTCCAGAAATTTTCCTTGAAAATCTGCAGACTCTGATCGCATACCTGAAATTTGACCAGCCGGAACTGACCCAAGCCTACACTTACAGAGCAAAAACCCTCAATGAAGTCAGTTCAATAACAGCCATTGATGAATACTTTACCCAAAAGCCATATGATAAAAAGCTCAAAGTTTCTTTGTTGACGGCATTGGTGCATACTGCTGTAGCTGAGCTAGTGATAAAGGATAATTCATCCCCACTTTCGGCCTTACACGATATTTATACATGGATGCGGAAGCTGGATATTACCCGGCATCGTCATATAAAGAAACTATTGATTCCGTTCTTGAAAGTCAGTGAGTTTGCCAACCCGCAACACGCGCTTACTCCTTTTGACAATCTTCATAAGATCTTAAAAGGATTATCCCCAAATGAATGGTATGCCATTCCAGATATCTTTATCACCAGTCGCTGGCTCGGTCTGTCTTTCGAACCTGTAGAAGCGTATTATGCTTCCATCAATTACCATGATGCCAGTGAGAATCCAGAAGAAATAAGCGCCTACCCATGCATGAAAGCTATGGTGATGGCTCTCAACACCCTTGGCCTTCTGGATGTGCAGTATGAGGATCCAGTCTATCCCTGGTGGCATTCGAATAAACCATACCTGAGCACCTTTGACGGTCTTCGCCATGTGAAACTCACGCCATTAGGTGATGCAGTTATAAATGGTAATAAGAAAGCGATTAAAGCAGCCCCTAAGCAGGAATTGGCGGTTATTATTTTTGATCCAGACCGTCTCCACATTCGGCTTTCTCATCCGTGTCAACTCACGAGTTTAAAATTGGCACAGGTGGCCCAGGAAATATCCCCAAAGCTATATCTTGTCAGTCATGCAACTGTTTTTACTGGCTGCGCGACAGCGAATGATGCTCTTGCTGCCATCGGGCGCCTGGAAGACCTTCTCCCCAAAGATGCTCCAGTTAACTGGCAGACATTCCTGCATGACATGAAATCCCGCTTTATCTATCCTGAACCAGTAGAGTACGTTACTTTTAAGCTTGACCCGGCTTCCCCATTGGTCGAGTTGATCATCAAGGCCCCCGATCTAGCTGAACTCGTACTCAGAGCCGAAAACCACCAAATACTCATCCGCCCCAGGCAACTGAAGCTTTTTCAGAAGCGGCTGCATCAACATGGCTACTTTCTCGACCTGTTGCAATAAAAAGCGTGGAGGTACTTGTCAAAGTTACCACCACGCTTACGTGTGTGAAATCAGGTTGTCAGGGCTTAGCCGCCAAGAAGACGTGCTGCACTGGACGGAATCTGGTTGGCCTGAGTCAACATGGCATTGGAGACCTGACTCATGATCTGATACTTGGCCAGTTCAGTGGATTCGCGAGCCATGTCAACATCGCGGATCTTCGATTCAGCTGCGCGCAGGTTATCTTCGTAAGAGAGGATTCCACCACGAGTCTGCTCAAGTCGGCTCTGCTGGGCCCCCATCTTTGAACGGGCATCGCTGACGTGGTCGATTGCTCGCTGTATCATACCCACAACATTGGCACTGCCGGCACTGGACTTGGTCGCATCAATAACACTTGCCCAGGTGACAGTCGTATGTGTTGATCCTTTGACAGTGTTATTCGTGCTGTATGTATAAGTATGAATCGTACCAATTTTGGTAGTTGCGGTTACCTGGAGATCCACCAGATCCAACTTGACAGTCTGGCCGACATCAGAACCGATCTGGAGCTCAATGCTTCCGGAACTGACCTTATCTCCATTGGAGATAGAATTGCCGTTACCGCCACGGAACAGATAAAGACCATTGTATTTGGCTGCAGCTGTACTTTTGGAAGTAATCCGGGTGATTTCTTCCTGCAGGTTCTTGAATTCAACCTGGATGTTTGATTTATCGAGGGAGGTTTTGGTACCGTCCGTTGCTTCAACAGCAAGTTCATGCATACGGGACAGCATGTCATTTATCTTCTGAAGCCAGGCATCGGCAGTCTGAATCAGAGATACGCCGTTATCGATATTATTGCGGGCCATGGCAGTAGCCCGGATCTGGGAACGCATCCGCTCACTGATACCAATACCTGATGGATCATCGGTGTTATCAATGGTACCGCGGGACAGACGCCCCATGGAGCGTTTCAATCCCATCAGATTGCGATTGTAGTTCGCGAAGACATTGAAGGAGGTGGCATTGTTGTTGATTTGCAGCGACATGATGAGCCCTCTTTGACGTTTGTTTTGGCTTTCGAAAATTGGTGTTTATGGTTCATGTGTGACTCATAGCGATTCCCAATCCGGGGACCATCTGCGCGAACCACCTTCCCAAAACGCACCGCCTGTGCCAACCCACTTCCATAAGGGCTCAAGAACTACCTGCAGACACCTTTCCCACGCTCAAAATATGTACTTGCAAGCAGACTTTCTCATGACAAATACGAGGTTCTCTACATCGGCAAATATTTCCTCATCGGCTGCAAAACCTGCTGGTTCAGTTAGTTCTCGGGCAGACAAATTTACCGACCTGATCAAATGAAAAAGGAATACCGGCAATCAAGCAGGTATTCCTGAATCAAAAGAGCAAGCGACTAAACGATTACAGCTCTACGGCGCGCATCCGTTCACAATAATAACGTACCAGATCCCACTTTGCATCGGGAGGAATCCGGTGATCAAGACAGGGGATAAAACCACCCAGTCGCGCTAAGGTTAGTACGCGTTCCACTTCAGCATCGACCGCATCCTGGTCTTTCGCGAGCACCGTTTTATTGACCCCACCTACACCCAGAACGTCCCGTCCATACTTCTCACGCCAGGGGGCGATTGAGGCATTCCATGTCCCCACTTCGATGGGAAACATGGTATTTACACCATTTTCCAGCCAGACTGGCAACAAGGCATCAATCCAGCCATCGCAGTCAACAGATATAATATCGACATCATAAGCATGCAACAGATCGGTAATCCGTCGATAATGTCCAGCAATTTTCTCACGGAAGACCCGCGGTGATACCAGTGGACCATTCTTATAGCAGATGTCTTCCCAGAAATGGGCAAAATCCGGCCGAAACCCAGCTTCAAGCACATACTTCACCAGATTATAACAGGTATCCGCATTTGCCGTGATGATTTCATCAAATAGTTCCTCATCATCAACGGCCAGATAGCTCAGCCCTTCAATCCCCAGAATATTTCGTATGGAACCAATCAGGCTTCCACAGAAAAGACCGAGCATCTGTTCCCGATCTTCCGGTCTGCTATCGACCATTTTCTGAAGACGATCCTTGTTGATACGTTCAGGGCTCCAGGCATAGCGCCATTTGTAATGCTCTTCCCAGGAGACCCGATCTTTAAGCAGATGCGCTATTTCTGAAGGGATGGAACCGGCTTCCGGCCTCTCCAGCAAAGTCACCCCCTCGCCATTACGGACGTGCCGGGAACCATCAGGAAAGGTCGCAACGGTAACCCCATCAAATCGAGGGAAAATGCCGGTCACGCCACCGAAACAACAAGACCAGTTGGAATCAAAACCCAGGATGGCAGATATCTCTCGATCTGCCTCATTGCCGTCACCCCAGGCTGCTGCCAGTTCACGACTCAAGTGTCCTTCATCGGCCCATTTAGCCAGCGTTTCCCGCCAAAAGCCAAAATGCACGACAGGCACACGGTCAATTTCCTGATAACGAAGACAAGCCAGTTTTCGCTGACGATCGGTCATCTCATTATGGGTTCCCATCCCTATTCTCCCTTGACTATCTCTTTGCACTGACACCTGGCTGCCAGCAGAAACCAGTATTATTATAAGAATATTGATGACCGTTTCACATGTATATATATGCCTTTTGCATAGATAAAAGTAAGATCTATTATGATAATCCTAAACACTCAGGATATTGATCCGATCATTCGGGTGGCAAATTATATTCATCCGCAGAATGGAACCTGTTGGGGGCCGAGAATCATTACCGATCCAGAACTCATTTATGTCGTGGATGGAAGTCTGGTTTACCAATGCTTTGAAGATTCAATGCAATCTCGAATCCATATGGGACAGGTGCTCTTCATTCCACCAGAAAGCAGACATCGGCTGCAGGTAGATTCGGCAGACACAGATTGCACCATTTCCTGCATTCATTTCGAGCTGACTTCCACAGGTGCTTGGGGAAAAGAGTACCAACCAGAATTTTGCCCACCGACCTGCACCAATCCATCAGAGCCAGAAATGATACACCTGTTATTCAGGCGCTGTAGTGATGCATTCTCAGGTTACAGAAGATATGGACAGGAAATTGCCCGTACGATCGGACGTGAGATCTGGCTGCGCCTTGCTGAAGTATGGGAGCAACCGGGTCAACCGCCGCTTTCAAAACGTGCTGAAGCAATGGTTATCTGGCTTCGCAAACACCTTACATTTTCCATTTCCCGCTCCGATCTGGCCAATGCGTTTCATATAACCCCTGAGCATTGTAATTACATCTTCAAGCGAGAGCTTGGGACATCTCCGGTACAGTTTATCCAACGCGAAAGAGTGCTGCTTGCTTATCGACTTATTCAGGAAGAACGACTTTCGGTCAAAGAAGCGGCAAACCGAGTCGGGTATGAAGATCCATTTTACTTCTCCCGCTTGTTCAAGAAACATATCGGGGTTTCACCGAGCAGGATTTAAGTCGTCGCTACGGATGAATGTTTCAGGAATAGTCATGCTTACCTGAAACGGTAACTTATTTATTGAGTCAGATATTTTTGGGGAAAGTCTGACCTTTTTCCATTGTTCGGCTTGACTCTGGCCCAATCTGGTCTAACCTGGTCAAAGTTGGCCCAAAAGTCACTTCTTCTGGGTTGTGAACCGTCTATCTGGTGGATGGTTGTGGAATTTTCGGTGCTTGAAGAGTGTAGCCTGGACGCAAACGGCAGACTGAAACTGCCGGCAGATGTCCAGCGCGATTTTCGGGCACACAGTGAGGACTCCGTGATCCTGTATTGCCTTCCCGAGGGGGCAATCGGGGTTTTTCCACCAGATCACTGGGCTACAATCCGGCAGAAAGATCATGGGCCACTCGACCGATTCGCGTCGGACGTGGTATTTCGCCGCACCTTGAGACGCTTTGGCTCCATGAGCCAGAGCACCAAACTCTCAGGCCAAGGCCGAATCACCTTGCCAACGCGATTCCGCGAGTATGCAAAACTGGATCCCGGAAAGTCCGTCATCGTCGCTGGTTGTGAAATCGGTATCGAAATCTGGCTTCCATCGCTCTGGGAACGTGAGTTGGGATTGATTCACCAGCACATCCAGGCAAAGGGCGACAGTGCCATGCTCGCAGATCTGAACGTCAGTGATTCCCCATCGGGACATGGGTAAGTAAGCAAACAACACCAAATCAGAAAGGAGCCTTATTATGATCATTCTTGATACCATGCGTCGTCGATTCTTCCTTGGCCTTGTGCTTGCCATGCTGGCCTTTCTGACCATTGGTGCGGTTCGCGTGCAGAGTCAGTGGCGATTACAGGAGCAAGCTGCTGCACAAGCATGCAACCGTGCTTCCCTGTGGCACCGGCAGATTGCTGATGAGCTTCCCGTTCACCAGCGGAATTCCTGGCGCGAACTGGGAGAGCAGGATCCGTTGACCCTGCTGGAAGCCTGCACAACCACTGTGCACGTCAAACCCTGATAGTAACTGGGGCCGGCAAATGGACCGCTTACATGAAGACAGTCAGCCGCCAGATTCCGGTGAGCTGACTGTCGATTCGACGGACCATGGTAAGCAGGCAGACCCGGAAAACGAGCCTCTATCTGAGCCAGACAATTTCAATTGGCAGGATAGTTTCAGGCGTAGAAGCTACCTGATGATGCTGTTCTTTGCGGTCTGGGCCATGATTATCCTTTTTCGACTGACTCAGATCATGATCTTTGACCGCGATACGTATCTGACGCGCTACGAGTCACCATCCTGGCGAGTTGGAAGCCTGCCGGTTTTGCGCGGACGTATTCTGGACCGCCAGGGCTATCCTCTGGCCTGGTCCGAACGCATCTTTGCTCTCCAATATTCAGTGCCAACTGACCCGGGAAAACTCGAAGCTGATGCAGCGTTGCTCATGAAAGCCATCGGTCTGCCAACAGATGTTTTTTACTCACGCATTGGCAAGGTAGCTGGCAGCGTTTTTCTGGTCGCAGATGTTTTGGAACCGTCTCAGGTAAAGGAAATCAATGACCTCAACAGCAGCCGCATGCAGGTCATCAGCTACTCCAGAAGACGACATGCCAACGGGCTTTCATCCAGTATTCGAAGACAGATCGGTGAAACACGCATCCTGAATCAGCAGGAGGTAGGTGTAACGGGCTGGGAAAGGGAATATGACAGTCAACTGCGAGGGAAAAACAGTGAATTTCGTGTCCAGGTGGATAAGAACGGTAATTGGATTCCGGAAACCTGGCAGGAAGTAGTCCCTCCAAGACCTGGCAACGACGTCAAAGTACCAGTTTCCCTTTATTGAGCAGCTCCATGCTCCAGGAAAAGCAGCGCCATCGTCAATTGGCAGCCATTAAAGACTGCGTGGGCCACCATGCAAGAGAACAGGTTGCGCTTTCGCAGATAGAGTTTTTGCAGCAGAAAGGCGACCACTGCCAATGGCAGTAAATGGGTCAACTTGGTATGGATCACGGCAAATACCAGGCAGGTAACCCACATTGCACCTATTGGTCCAATGCGTTGATCAAGTCCGCAATAGAGTAGACGCCGAAAGAGTATTTCCTCGCCAATCGGAGCAATGACAACAGCTGCCACATACACCCCCACTACAGCAAACGGCCCCCCGGATAACAACTTGATAAAATCATGAGGCGGTACTTCCTGACCAAAGTGATGCAGAATCAGATTCATCGGGATCGTGATGGCTATGACCGCCATCAGGCAAACAAATCCGGTCACAGCACCATCCGACAGATCACGAGAATCTGCCTGTCCCAGCGTCAACATGGTGGATATGGAAACTCGACGTTCAAGCACGTTATACCACAAGATCAGCACG
>MDTD01199670.1_pt1 | contig 12348 bp, 15 predicted proteins | sample 811221 | NCBI WGS metagenome assembly MDTD01 (sample SAMN05326646, study PRJNA326480) | marine metagenome | isolation source: seawater | place: Pacific Ocean: South West | collected 2011 | reverse complement strand
TTTAATGGCGGAGAGGGTGGGATTCGAACCCACGAACGAGTTGCCCCGTTGCTGGTTTTCAAGACCAGTGCTTTCAACCGCTCAGCCACCTCTCCATTAAATTACTTTAGTCTCTTTAATACTATCAAAGAGGTAAAATAACAATAAATAACTATTGTTAAGTTGAACTAGTTAATGTGTTCTATTTATGATAATTATAAAAATGTTTAAATTAATTCTAATCTCCATTTTTTTATATATTACACTTTCTATAAAAACATATGCAGATGAAGATTTTAGTAAATGGTTAATATCTTTTCAAGCAAAAGCAATTAGCTCAGGTATTTCAGAAAGAGTTGTAAAAGGTGTAATGTCAGAAGCTAAATTTCTTCCAAAAGTTATTGAATATGATCGTTATCAACCAGAATTTTACGAAGATACATTTACTTATATAAAAAAAAGATCATCAAATCGTAAACTTAAAGAAGGTTTAAAACTTTATAACAAAGAAAAATTAATTATTGAAAATGTAGAAAAAGATTTTCAAGTTGAGAAAGAATTATTGTTGGCTTTAATGGGTATAGAGACAAACTTTGGCAAATATCTCGGAAAAATGGATATTGTTTCATCATTGGCTACACTTAGTTTTGATAAAAGAAGAAGCGCATTTTTCACAGAAGAATTATTAATTCTGTTAAGATTAGTAGACAAAAATATTATAGACAAGAAAATACTGTACGGATCTTGGGCAGGAGCATTTGGTAATTTCCAATTTATGCCTAGAACTATTAGAAATTATGCAATTGATTATAATAAGAACAAAGTAATTGAATTAAAAAATATAGAAGACTCCTTTGCCTCCGCTGCGAATTATTTGAAAAATATTGGGTGGAAAAAAAATCAACCCTGTTTTTATAAAATCGAGCTAAAAGAAAATATACCAAAAAAATATTTAAATTCTTCTGCTAGAAATTTAAAGAATAAAAGAAAAGTAAATTTTTTAAAAAGATATATTAAAAACTTTAATAATTTGAATATAAAAGACAATTTAATTGCAGCAATTATTATACCCGATAAAGATATAATTCCTGGGGCTGAAACGTTATCTCCGGCTTATATTGTATTTGAAAATTATGAAAAAATTTTAAACTGGAATAGATCTTTAAGATTTGCTCTTGCAGTATGTACGTTAAAAGAAAATTTTAAAAATGAAATTTAAATTTATTATTTTATTAATTTTTATTTATGCTTGCGAAACTCAAACATCGACACTTAATCAAAAAAAAGTTTATGCAGCAAAAGGTTTCGCATATATTTATAACGATGTTGATTTCAATGAAAAAATAATTAAAGGTAAAATGGATAATGAGATAATGCAAATATCACATCAAAATCTAAGAACTGGTTCTTTAATAAAAATTACAAATCCAATAAATAATGAAACTTTAGTTTTAAAAAATATTAGAAGAATTAAATATCCAGAATTTTATAAGATTTTAATTACCGAATCAGTAGCTAAAAAACTTAAATTAAGTAAAGATTTGCCTTTACTAGAAATTATCGAAGTTAAAAAAAACAAATCATTCGTTGCAAAAAAAGCAAAAATATATACTGAAGAAAAAAAGATATCATCTAAAGCACCAGTTGCTTCAGTACAAATTTCAAATATTTCAAAAAATAAAAAAACAAATTCTACAAAAAAAGACCCTAAAATTTTTATACTTGTAGCTTCTTTTTATTCTGAAAAAAATGCAAAAATATTAAGCAATAGAATCAAAAAAGAAATACTAAATTTAGATACAAAAAAAATTAGAATGAAAAAAATTAATAATAAAGAAACTCAAGTTATTATGGGTCCATATAAGTCTATTAATTTTCTGAAAAATGATTACATTAAACTTAATGGTTTTGGATTCGAAGAAATGGATATATTTATAAATGAATAAATTTTTAATTTATATTTTAATTATTTTTAGTATCTCACTTAAATTATTCGCAAACCCAAATGTACAAGCACGAACAGGAATACTTGTAGATTACCATTCAGAGGAAATTTTATATGAATTAGACCCTGATAGTCAAATTTATCCAGCTTCTATGACAAAAATTATGACATCAATAATAGCTTTTGATTTAATTAAAAAAAATAAATTATCTTTAGATGATAAATTTACAGTTTCTGAAAATGCTTGGAGACTTTCTCAAGCAGGCTTCTCATCTATGTTTATAATGATTAATGATCAAGTTAGTGTAGAAAATCTTCTTAAGGGAATTATTATTGCCTCTGGAAATGATGCATGCGTAGCTTTAGCAGAGGGAATTGCCGGTTCAGAGGAAAATTTTGCAGTAATGATGAATGAGAAAGCGGGTGAAATTGGAATGACTTCTACTAATTTCTCTAATTCATCTGGCATTAACGATCCTGACAATGTTTCGACTGTTAGAGATATTGCTTTGATGAGTAAATATCTTATTCAAAATTACCCAATTTATTATCAATTGTTTGCTGAAAAAACATTTACGTGGGATAGAACGGGTGGCGAGCCGATAAAACAGGGCAATCGTAATCCATTATTATATAAGAATATAGGTGTAGACGGTGTTAAAACTGGATATTTAGCTGTAGAAAAATATTCATTAGCTAGCTCTATGAAAAAAAATGATAGAAGATTGATATCTGTCGTTTCAGGATTTGAGACAAAAAATTCCAGAAGCAAAGAGTCACAAAAACTACTTAATTGGGGTTTTAGAAACACAAATACTTTTGAAATTTCAAAAAAAGATGAAACTAAGTTTGAATTGGAAACCTGGTTAGGAAAAAAAAATAAAATAAGCGCCACAACAAAAGAAGATCTTTACGTAACAATAAATAAAAAGGATATCAGACATTTAACTGTATCTTTGGAATATAAAGGGCCTATATCAGCTCCTATAGATAAAGGAAGACAGGTTGCAAATATTATAGTCTCAAAGAAAAATGACATAATAAAAAAACTGCCTCTTTATGCTGCAGAGGATTTAAAAAAAGTAAATTTTTTTAAAAGCTTATTAACCTCTCTAAATTATTTGATTTGGGGAGATGTATAAAAAAAAACCTTTTTTTATTGTATTTGAAGGAGTAGAAGGTTGTGGAAAATCTTATCAAAGTAAAAAATTGTATAACAACCTCATAAAAAAAAAAATTGATACAATCATAACTAGAGAGCCAGGCGGAACAAAAAGTTCAGAATTAATCAGAAATTTAATTCTTAAAGATTATTTTGCAAAAAAAAATAAAGAAAAATTTGATAAATATACAGACACACTTTTATATCTAGCAGCTAGGAATGAACATGTAAAAAATAAGATACGACCGGCCCTTTTAAAAAAAAAAGTAGTAATTTGCGATAGATTTACAGATTCCACAATTGCTTATCAAGTTCATGGTAAAAATGTAAATATAAAATTTATTAATAATATTCACAAGATAATCCTTAATGGTATTAAGCCTGATATTGTTTTTATTTTAAAGGTATCAAGAAAAACTTCAAAACAAAGGCTTAAAAAAAGAAGAAATAAGAATCGTTATGATAATTTTGAAGACTCATTTTATATCAAAGCACAAAAATCTTTTATTAGAATTGCTAAAAATAAAAAGAATTATTATATATTAGAATCTTCATCAAATAATACTTCATTAGAAAAAAAGATTTTTAAGATTATTAAAAAAAATTTAAATATTTCATGAATTATCCTAATTTTTTTGAAACTAAAAATTCTTTAAAATTAATCGGATTAGAAAAAGAATTTAATTTTCTTTTTCACCTTTATTCAAAAAAAAAATTACCAAATGTTTTAATGCTTGATGGAAAAAAGGGGATTGGAAAATCTACTCTCATTAATCATTTTCTTTATTCAATTTTTGACTCAAAAAATTATAATAAAAAAGAGTATACTTATTCAAATAGTTCAAGTTTTTATGAGCAATTTAGAATTGGTATTTTTTCAAATATAATTTATTTAGATGGTTCAGAATTTCAATCAATCAAAGTTGAAGATATAAGAAATTTAAAAAAAAAAATTTTCCAAACTACTATATTAAATAAAGATAGATTTATTATTTTTGATGATATTGAACTTTTTAATCAAAATAGTTTAAATGCTTTGTTAAAAATTATAGAGGAACCCATTAAGAATAATTACTTTTTTCTTATAAATAACAATTCAAAAAAGTTATTAGAAACAATAAGATCAAGATGTTTAGAAATCAAGATTATTTTAAAAGAGAGTCAAAGATATAATATTATTGAAAATCTAATTAATCTTTTTAATTTAAATACAATATTTGATCCTAAAATCTCACAATTAACACCGGGAAACTTCGTAAAATTTTCTTATATATGTAACGAATACAATATTACTCTAAAAAATGATTTTATTACCAATCTTTCGTTAATATTAAATTTATATAAGAAAAATAAAGATATTTTATTTATTAACTTAGCTTTTTTTTTAGCTAACAATTATTTTAATCCTTTAAATATAAAAGATTCTTTAAAAAAAGGGCAAATATATGAACTTAGGAATTTTATTTTAAATAATCTAAATAACTTTGTGTTATACAATATTAATCAAAATACGTTACTAAATGCATTAAATTCAAAAATAAATAATGAGTAAAAATTTTTATATTACCACTCCTATATATTATCCATCTGGAAAACCTCACATGGGTCACGCATATTCAAGTATCATTGCTGATATTTTTGCTCGTTTTAAAAGATTGTCAGGTTATAATGTTTTATTTTTAACTGGAACAGATGAGCATGGTCAAAAAATCGAAAAAGAGGCCAAAAAAAATAACAAAGATCCTAAAATCTTTTGTGATGAATTGTCTGAGATCTTTAGATTATTAACAAAAACTCTTAATCTAACTAATGATGATTTTATTAGAACAACCGAAAAAAGACACCACAAATCAGTTATTGAAATTTGGAACAGGTTAGTAGAGTCGGGAGATATTTATTTAGATAAGTATAGTGGTTGGTATTCAGTATCAGATGAGGCTTTTTATGATGAGGATGAAATCGAAGAAAATAATGGAAAAAAAATTTCAACAGTTTCAGGCTCAAGAGTAGAATGGGTTGAAGAGGAGTCTTACTTTTTTAAATTATCTGCATGGCAAGAAAAACTTCTTAAATATTATAAAAAAAATGAAAATTTTATTTTACCCTTATCTAGAAAAAATGAGGTTATAAAATTTGTTAAAAAAGGTCTTAAAGATTTATCTATTAGTCGGACTTCTTTTTCTTGGGGCATACCCGTACCTAATAATAAAAAACACGTAATTTATGTTTGGTTAGACGCGCTTACAAACTATTTGAGTGCTTTAAATTATCCAGATACCCACGACAAAAAATATAAAAATTTTTGGCCAGCAGATATTCATATTATTGGAAAAGATATATTAAGATTTCACGCTGTTTTTTGGCCAGCATTTTTATTAGCATCAAAACTTCCTTTACCAAAAAGAGTTTTTGGACATGGTTGGATACTTTCAGAAGATAAAAAAATGTCTAAATCTCTTGGCAACATATTGGATCCAATAGAGATAATAAATAAATATGGTATTGATCAATTAAGGTATTATCTTGTTAAAGAAGTTTCTCTTGGTAACGACGGATCAATATCCTTAGATAATTTAAAAAATTGTATTAATAATGATTTAGCTAATAATTATGGCAATCTATGCCAAAGGGTATTTTCATTTATAAAAAAAAATTGTAAAAATAAAATTCCGTATAGCAATAAATTAACTGAATTAGATAACACATTTTTGAATAATTTAAAAAACAACTTACCAAAACTTATATCATTGATGGAAAATCAACAATTAAATGATTACATAAAAATTGTTGTAGGCTTCTCTTTTGATGCAAACAAATACTTTAATGATTCTGAGCCTTGGGCTATAAAAAAATCTGACTTAGAAAGGATGAATACAATCATATTTACAATATCCGAACAAATTAAAAATATAAGTATTTTATTAAATCCAATTATCCCAATTGCTACCGGCAAAGTTCTTAAATCTATGAATATCTTAGAAAAAGATATCTGTATTGACAAAATTAATTCTACAAAAATTTTTAAACATGATAAAGAGTTAGGTAATTTAGATATATTATTTACTAAAGTTGAAAATGATAATTGATTCACATTGCCATTTAAATTACGAACCTATGTCTCAAAATTTGCAAGAGACTATTACTAGAGCTAATAAAGATGGGGTTAAATATCTCCTAACAATTTCGACTGAAGATAAAAGTTTTAACCAAATTTTAAAGATTATTTCAAAATTTAAATGTGTTTATGGTACTTACGGTATCCATCCTCATGAAGCAAAGAACTATAAAAAAATAGATTCAAAATTTATTATTAATAAAATAAAGATGAGTAAAAAAATTATCGGAATAGGTGAGAGTGGATTAGATTTTTATTATAATCATTCTGATAAAAAAGACCAAATGAGATGTTTTGAAGAACATATTAATGCAGCCCAGATAACTAAACTACCATTGGTGGTCCATACAAGAAATGCTGAAATAGAAACATTAGATTTACTAAAAAGAAAAATCGCGGAAGAGGATTTTAAAATTTTAATACATTGCTTTACAGGATCTAAAGATTTCGCCTTTAAATTACTGGACCTGGGCTCTTACATCTCCGCAAGCGGTGTAGTAACCTTTAATAAATCCCAAAATTTAGTGGATACATTTAAAGAATTACCTAATGACAGAATTCTAGTAGAAACCGACTCTCCATATTTAGCACCTGTTCCTTTAAGAGGAAAATCAAATCAGCCAAGTTATATTATTCACACGGTGGAGTTTTTATCAAAATTAAAGAATATGTCTTTTAATGATTTTTCTAATATTACTACTAATAATTTTTTTAAATTATTTGGAAAGTTAAATTGAAGAATTCATTCACTATACTAGGTTGTGGTAGTTCTTTGGGTTCTCCATGGATTACTAATTATCGAGGTAAATTAAGCAAACATTCAAAAAATATAAGAACTAGATGCTGTGCCCACATTCAAAAAGGAAATCTTTCCGTTTTGATTGATACTTCGCCTGATATAAAAAACCAATTTTTAAAAAATAAAATTACTAAACTTGACGCTATTATTTATACACATGAACATGCAGATCAAACTACAGGCATATTTGAAATGCGTCCTTTTTTTTGGAAAAATAAAAAAAAAATCCCGGTATATGGGATGAGCAGAACTATTAAAGAATTAAGGAGAAATCATACTTTTTGTTTCTTAAAAAGACATGGATATAAACCTATAATGAAAACAAATATTATAAAAAGAAAATTTCAAATTTTAAAAGAAAAGGATAAAATACAAATTGAACCATTTGAGGTTTCTCATGGGGAAATTAAAGCAACCGGTTACCTATTTGATAGAATTGCTTACATAAGTGATTGCAATGGTATTAGTGAAAAAATATCGAAAAAATTAATGAATCTTGATTATTTGATAATTGATTGTTTGAGGAAAGCTAAACACCCTTCACATTTTAATTATGATGATGCGATAAATTTTATTAAACTGATTAAGCCTAAAAAAGCAATCTTAACTAATTTGCATGTAGATTTAGATTATTTTGAACTAAAGAAAAATTTGCCAAATAATATAGTTCCTGCCTTTGATGGTTTAACCTTTAGTTTTTAAATTAAACTTTCAATAACCTTAATAAATTTTTTTGAAGATGGTTTTGTAAAGGATGCGAATGTGTCCTCAACTTTTCCATTTTTACCAATAATAATCTTGTGAAAGTTCCATTTAGGTATAGCCCCTATACCAAAATCTTTTTTTGCCCATTTGTAAAATGCATGAGAATTAGGCCCGATAACGTTAATTTTTTCAGTCATGGGAAAAGTTATTCCAAAATAAGTCTCACAGAATTCTTTAATCTCATTATTAGAGCCTGGTTCCTGTTTAAAATTATTAGTTGGAATACCTATCACAACTAAATCCTTATCTTTATATTCATTGTAAAGAATTTGAAGATCCTTATATTGAGGTGTATATCCACATCTACTAGCTACATTTACTACAACTATTACTTTATTTTTGTAATCACTTAATTTTATTTTATTACCATCAATTCCATTGAATTGGTGATCGTAGGCAATACCTGAATTTCCAGCACTAACTTTTGTGAAAAAACTAAACATAAGTAAAATTATCAATAAATATCTCATAACTTTAATGCTTTAATTACTGCATCAAAAGGTAAAAATAAACAATTAAATCTATTTAAATTGTCGCTATTAAAAAGTTTATTAAAATCAGCAAATTTATCGGGAATTTTAATATTTTTTTTCTTTGAGATTTTTTTAAGATTAATAAAGTCACTTTTTATTGTTTGAATATTAAATTTTTTAATTTTTTTCGATAAAAGGCTTGCTGAAGCTTCGCAATATATACAAGACTCTGTCACATATCTCATTGATTGAATTTTTTTTTTTACGTACAGTAAGTTCTAGGGTTATTTTATCGCCACATAAATTATTTTTTATCGTAATTTTGTGTGAATACTTGTTGTTTAATCCTACATTAGATGTTTTAGAAGCAATACTAATAATTTCTTTGTTAATCATTTTTTTGAAAAAATTAATAACAAAAAATAACCAAACAAAGTTGAAAGTAACGACCCGGCTAAAACTCCAATTTTAACACCATCCATGTATTCTATGTTGTTTGCAAAAGCTAAATTTCCTACAAATAAACTCATTGTAAAACCAATTCCAGTAAGTATCGAAACAGCATAAAAAGCTGGCCAGGTTGAGTCGCTAGGTTTATTTGCAATTTTAAGCACTACTGATAAGTAGGATAAAACAAATACTCCAACTTGTTTCCCAAAGAAAAGTCCTAAAACAATTCCTAAGGGAACTGGATTTAGTAAAGTCGCAAAAGTTAAACCCTCAAGGGAAACTCCCGCATTTGCAAAAGCAAATAGTGGCATAATTCCAAAAGCGACGTAGGGTGACAAGCCATGTTCTAATTTTAATAGTAAAGAATTTTTATTAACTTTAGTATTATGAGGTATAGTCAGTGCTAAGAGCACGCCTGCAATTGTTGCATGTACACCTGATTGATGAGTAAAGTCCCATAAAAAAATTCCAACAATCAAATAAGGAATAAAATTGTTAATTTTTAATTTATTTAAGCTGATTAAAACTATTAACGCAACCAACATTAATAGCAAATACATTAATTGAATATTTCCTGAATAAAAAAATGCTATAATAACTATAGCACCAAGGTCGTCAATTATTGCCAACGCTGTTAAAAAAACTTTTAGGGAAATAGGAACTCTTTTTCCTAATAATGACAAAACTCCTAATGAGAATGCAATATCTGTGGCTGAAGGAATAGCCCATCCTCTTAAAGTTGTACTATCAGAATAATTAACAAATATGTAAAATAATGCAGGCACAACCATACCTCCTACTGCTCCAATTATAGGTAATAATGCCTGTTTAGGATTTGATAATTCACCTTGTAAAAATTCTCTTTTAATTTCAAGAGAAACAAAAAAGAAAAAAATTGCCATTAAAACATCGTTTATCCAGTGAAGCACACTTAGTTTTAAACCAAAATTTTCAGTCCCAAGGGTTATATATTTTTTTAAAATTGAAAAATATTCTTCACTGTATGTTCCATTGCTAATAACTAATGCTAATATTGCTGCTATCAAAAGCATGATACCAGAAGAAGCCTCTAATTTAAAAAAATCCTTAAATGGTTTAGTTATATGCTGGATCATTTTTAATTTATCTTTGTTGCATAAACTAATGTATTGCAGAAATATTCATATCTTTTAGGCAAAATCTTGTTTAGCAAAATTGAAAATAAATTTAGAGGAAAAATTAATACAATTTGTGAAATTTTTCTTAATATTTTTCCTTTAGGTAATACATGGTTTGAAAGATAAGCTATAAGTGTTTGCATTATAGCTAAAAAATATGTTGTTGTTTTTTCAATTTTTTTTATTTCAAAATTTTGTTTATTAAGGATATGTTTAATGCCAAAACTTGTGTATCTGGCAAAATCGTAAGGCTGTTCGTGTTCATTCCAAGCAAAGGGCATTGAAACTAACAACTTTCCTCCAGGTTTTAAAACCCGTTTAATTTCTTTGGTAATTTCATCAATATTAAAAATATGCTCAAAGACTTCAAAAGATATTACAGCATCAAATGAGTTATCTTTAAAAGGTAATGTTTTACCATCATAAAAATAATCAACTTTTGAATTTTTACCGAATTTTTCAACTTCATGATTAGGACCTGAAACCTCAATATCTACACCAGTATATTTAGAGCAATTTTTAAATAGACTTTCATAAGGTTTTGAACCACATCCTAGGTCTAAAATTGATCCCTCAATCATTGGAGCGTATTTACTAATGTTTTGAAATAACCCATTTCTTATAATGTGAGCAGGGTTTATAATTACAGATAGATAGGAGGTAAAAAAAAACTCTTTTTTTAATCTATTTTGAATTTTTTGTATAATTTTAGTTATCATTAATAAGCTATATAAACTTTACTTTGTGAAAAAACAACAAATCTATAATCAGATTATATTTATTTGAATTTTAAATTGAAAAAGTCAGTTATATCTATATAAATTCATTTTGCTCGGGGCGTAGCGCAGCCTGGTAGCGCATCTGGTTTGGGACCAGAGGGTCGCAGGTTCAAATCCTGCCGCCCCGACCATTATTTAATATGAAAAAAGCAAAGATTTACATACCTTCTAAAACTGCAATGCAGTCGGGCAGGGGAAAGCTTAAAAAGTGGGTTTTAGAATTTGAAACTAAAGATCCATCTATTAATCCTTTAATGGGCTGGGAGACCTCCACAGATACATTGGGAGAAGTAGTTCTTAAGTTTTCCACAAAAGAGCAAGCAATTGAATACGCAAAAAAAAATAATATTTCATATAAAATTATTGAACCCAAAAAAAAAGAATTTGTTATAAAATCTTATGCAGACAATTTTATTAAAAAATAGTTATGTGGCGTAGTTTTTTTAAAGATAAAAAATGGTATCTCTGGTCTTATGGTGGGGGATTTTTTATATTAAGCCTTCTTGTCTTGCAAACTTATCTAGATGTTTTATTTAATAGCTGGTACAAAGATTTTTACGATATTCTTCAAACCGCCGAAGATAGAGATATTTCTGAATTTTGGGACTCTATTACAAAATTTTTATATATAGCTTTACCATACGTAACCATATTTGCTTTTACAAATTGGTTTACTAGACTTTGGGCATTTAGATGGCGTGAAGCTATGACCTTTTCTTACATGCCTTATTGGCGAGCAACAGAAGCAAGAGTTGAAGGTTCTTCTCAACGTATCCAAGAAGATTGTATGAACTTTGCTAAAATCGTTGAGTCTATTGGTCTTCAAGTAGTTAAAGCAATTATGACTTTAATTGCTTTTATTCCTATATTATGGGTTTTATCTTCTAATGTAACTGTTCCTTATTTAAATGATGTCTCAGGTTCTTTGGTATGGGTAGCACTCACATTGAGTCTAGGAGGTATTTTAATAAGTTGGTTGGTAGGTATTAAACTTCCAGGCTTAGAATATAACAATCAAAAAGTTGAAGCAGCTTTTAGAAAGGAACTAGTTTACGGTGAAGACGACAGAAAAAATTATGTTCAAGCACCAACAATTTTACAGTTATTTACAGGAATTAAATTCAATTATCACAAGCTTTTCCTTCATTATGGTTATTTTGATTTATGGGCTATTTGGTATAGGCAGTTATTTGTAATCGTACCTTTTTTAATAATGGCTCCAGGTCTATTCACAGCTGCTTTTACGCTAGGAATAATGATGCAAGTAGTCAATGCATTTGGTGAGGTAAAAGATGCTTTCTCTGTATTTTTATATAATTGGACAAGAATAACTGAATTACGATCTATCCACAAAAGATTGATGGAATTTGAAATAGCGATAAATTACGATACTAAAAAGTTGAGGAAACCTCAGAAATCTGATGTAAGAGTTTAATGGAGCTCTATCTCAAACTTATAGACGTTTTATTTCCAGTATTTTTTATTATTGGTATCGGATTTTATCTAGGTAAGAAGAATCCCGAAATAAGCACTGATTTCATAACTACATTTGCCGGTAACGTAGGTACACCTGCAATGATTTTTTATACGATAACAACTACTGGGGTAACCTTAAATGTTTTTACTGAGTATTTTATTTATGCACTTATTATAATTGGAGGTTTTTCAATTGTAGGTATTTTTTTTCTTTTATTACTTAAAAAAGATTTTATTAGTGAATTGCC
>MDTD01100823.1_pt1 | contig 12348 bp, 10 predicted proteins | sample 811221 | NCBI WGS metagenome assembly MDTD01 (sample SAMN05326646, study PRJNA326480) | marine metagenome | isolation source: seawater | place: Pacific Ocean: South West | collected 2011 | reverse complement strand
GGATCTGGAAAAACAACACTAGTTGATCTTGTTACACTCACTAACACTCCCGATAAAGGAGATTTATTTATTGATGGGGTTAATTACTCTAAAATAAAAAAATTAACATGGAGAAATCAAATTGGATATGTCTCTCAGGATACAATAATTTTTGACGATTCAATTGCTAATAATATTTCAATGTGGGAACACAAGTATAACAAAAATCAGTTAAATAAGAATTTAATTAAGGCTGCTAAACAAGCTAATATACTTGATTTTATAGAATCCTTACCTGATGGATTTAATACAATAGTAGGAGATAGAGGAATACTTTTATCAGGTGGTCAAAAACAAAGAATATTTATTGCTAGAGAATTATTTAGAAATCCAGAAATACTGATATTAGACGAAGCTACTAGTGCTTTAGATTCAGAATCAGAAAAGAGTATCCAAAAGAGTGTTGAATTACTAAGAGGTAAAATTACGGTGATAATTATTGCTCATAGACTATCAACAATTAAAGATGTTGACAAGGTTGTAGTATTAAATGAAGGAAAAATTTTAGAAACAGGATCATTTGAAGAATTAATTAGTGACAAAAACTCAAAATTTAAAAAGCTTGCTCTTCTTCAGGAGCTGTAAAAACTATTTTTATGGAAAAAATCTTTTATGGTAAACACGAAATAAATCAAGATGATATAAATTCAATAGTTGAAGTTTTAAAGTCTAATAATTTAACTCAAGGGCCGAAAATTAAAGAGTTTGAGTTAGCTTTTGCTGACTATATTGGATCAAAATATGCAGTTGCTGTTTCTAGTGGAACTGCTGCACTTCATCTTTGTGCTATTTCCCTAGGAGTGAAAAAAGGAGATAAAATAATAACCACTCCTAACACTTTTGTTGCTTCATCTAACTGTGTAAGATATTGCGGTGGAGAGGTTGTGTTTTCAGATATTGATCCTAAAACATTTTTATTGGATATAAATAAAGTAAGAAAGCTAGTAGAGTCCAGTCCACCCGGAACTTATAAAGGTATAATACCTGTAAATTTTGCAGGACTTCCTGTAAATCTTGAAGAATTTAGAAGTTTGGCAGATGAATTTAATTTATTTTTAATTGAAGATTCATGTCATTCTCCAGGAGGGTTTTTTTATGACTCAACAAATAAAAAACAAAAATCTGGAAATGGTAGCTATGCGGATCTTTCCATATTTTCATTTCATCCAGTTAAACACATTGCATGCGGAGAAGGGGGAATGATTACCACAAACAATATTGAGTTAAGAGACAAATTAATTAATTTAAGAACTCACGGAATTCAACAAAACCCTAAACTTCTTGAATCTAATGATGGCCCATGGTATTATGAAATGCAAGAATTAGGATTTAATTATAGGATGACTGATATTCACGCTAGCCTTGGAATTAGTCAACTTAAACGAGCTGCGATAAACCTAGAAAAGAGAATCTCAATTGCAAAAAAGTATGAAATTGCTTTTAAAGGCTCTCCATTTATAATATCTAAACCAGGTTATATTAAAGGACATGCTTATCACTTATATGTAATTGAAGTTAAACAACGAAATGAGCTTTATAATTATTTAAGAGATAATCAAGTTTATTGTCAGATTCATTATATACCTGCCCATTTAATGCCTTATTATAAAAGACTAGGATATCGTGAAGGAGATTTTCCAATAGCAGAAGAATATTATTCACGATGTTTGACTATTCCTATCTACCCATCACTAGAGGATAAAGAGCAGGACTATATTATTGAAATGATCAAAAATTTTTATAATGAATAATTTAGCTATAATACCAGCAAGAGCCGGAAGTAAGAGAATTCCAAATAAAAATATCAAAGATTTTTTTGGTAAGCCAATAATTTATTATCCAATATATGAGGCGTTATCTTCAAAAATTTTTTCTGAAGTGATGGTCTCAACGGATAGTATCAAAATAGCCACATTATCTAAAAAGTATGGAGCTAAAGTACCTTTCATGAGGTCTCAAAAAAACTCTGATGATTATTCTATACTTCCAGATGTAATAGAGGAAGTGCTGAATGAGTATAAAAAATTAGGAAGAAATTTTGAAAATATTTGTTGTGTTATGCCTACAAATCCTTTTTTAACAAGTAATATTTTGGTTGATAGTTTTAAAAAATTTAAAGAGTGTAATGGTGAGTCAATGATTGCAGTAAAAAAACTAAATACACCAATTGAGAAGACTTATCAGATAAAGAATAATATCCTTTATCCTTTATTTAAAGAACAATTTAAAACTAGAACTCAAGATTTATCTGTAAAATATTCAGATGCAGGCTCTTTTTTTTGGGTAACCAATGCAGCTTTCAATGAACATAAAAAAGGAATTACCAGTAAGACTATTCCTTATATCCTTGAGGATAATCAAGCTCAAGATATAGATAATATAGAAGATTGGAGATTAGCAGAATTAAAATATAAAATTTTTAAAAATGAATAATTTCTTATTTAGAGTAGATGCAAATAAAGACATAGGTTGGGGACATTTATATAGATGTATAGCACTCTCTAACTACTTAAAGAAATTAAATAAGGATTCAGTTTTTTTAATTAAGTACTTCACTCCTCAAGTCATAGAATATCTTGATATTAATAATATTAAGTATGTCAAATTAAATGAATCAAAAATATTAGATTTTAAAAGATTCTTACTCAACTTAAAAGAGAAAAATAATTTGGATGTTGCTATAATAGATATTAATCATACTAATTATTTAAATGAAGAAGGAGCATTAGAGGAGCATATTAAAAATTATAAAGAACAATTTCTTACAGTCTTATTTTCTGAATTAAAAAATACCAATCTTGATTGTGATATAGTAGTAATGCCGTATATAGAATTGGAAATATTGGATAACAAATTAGATAACTTATTAATAGGTGAATCATACTTTATTTTAAGAGATGAGTTTATTAAAAAAGGACAAGACTACAACGTCAGAAAACCAACCCAACATATAGCTATCACAATGGGTGGTGGTAATCCTTCCAATTCAATAGAGAAGGCGATTGAATCAGTAATAAAGTCAAATTTTAAAGGTACTTGTAATGTAATTATGGGAAGGAGTTCAGTTATTGATAGAGAAAGAATTGACAAACAGCTAAAAGAATCTGAGGTAATATTTAATTTTATTTATAACAGCAATTTTAGTTCTGAATTATTAAATGCAGATATAGTTTTCACAAATAGTGGTTTAACAAAATATGAATCCTTGTTTCTTGGTGTCCCAACTTTTGCATTTTCAATTAATGCCACTCACTCAAAAATGATGGATGAGTTTGAAATTAAAACAGAGAGTTTGAAACATATTGGTAATATTAACAAACTTGAATCAAGCTTTATTGCCCATGAATTAAACATGTTTATGAGTAATTATGAACTAAGGACAACAATGTCACAAAATGGTAAAAAAATTATAGATGGTAACGGATCGAAAAGATTAGTACAAAAGATTTCAGAGAAATATAAAAAAAACGTATATGAAAAATAAAATTATTTTATTTGGAACAGGTGAGATTTCTGAGCTCGCACATTTCTACTTTACAAATGATAGTCAATATGAAGTTGTAGCCTTTTGTTGTGATAAAGAGTATATAAAAGGCGACTCATTCTTTGATCTGCCATTATTTTCATTAGAAGAAATTCAAAAAAAATTCCCTGCAAATAAATTTAAAATGCATGTTGCATTAAGTTATTCAAAACTTAATAAAATTAGGGAAGAAAAGTATTTACAAGTAAAAAAAATGGGATATAGTTTAGTTAATTATATCTCAAGTAAAAGTGTTTTTTGGAATGATCTTAAAATTGGAGATAATTGTTTCATTTTAGAGAATCAGACCATACAACCAAACGTAAAAATTGGTAACAATGTAATGATTTGGAGTGGTAATCATTTAGGTCATGGATGTAATATTGATGATCACACCTATTTAAGTAGTCATATTTGTATTAGTGGTCACACAAACATAGGTAAAAGATGTTTTATTGGAGTAAACTCACACTTTAAAGACTTTATTAATATTGGAGATGATGTAGTAATTGGAATGGGGTCTAACGTAAATAAAGATATAGATTCTGGGAGTCTTGTTATAGGCTCAAAATCTGAAATTTTTTCAAGAGATAACTTAATTACTAAAAAGATATTAAAAAGTTATTTTAATTTATAGGCCTATGACAAACGAAACCTGGACAAAAAAAGGATTAATTATTTATCCGCAAATAAATAAAAAATGGATGCAATCTCATGCAATGATCCCCACTATACTTCATTTACAAGATAATCTTTACAGGGTGTATTTTTCTGGAAGAGACTATCACAATAGATCAATAATTGGATATGCTGAGTTTGAAATATTAAATCATAAAATAAATGTTTTAAGGTATTCTGATAAACCAGTTTTAAGTTTAGGGGATAGAGGTTGTTTTGATGATAATGGAGTTACACCATCATCAATAGTTTTATACAATGAATCAATATATATGTTTTATATAGGTTGGAATTCTGGAACTTCAACAACAAGGATGTCACTAATAGCAGGTCTAGCAAAAAGTATTAATAAAGGTTTAACATTTAATAGGGTTTCTAGAGCTCCACTACTTGAAAGAACTGATCTAGAACCATATTCAATACTTACTGCACCCTTTGTTTTATATAGTAAATCAAAAAAAATTTATGAGATGTGGTATGTGTCATGTGAGGGATGGAAGAATAAAGACTTGCCAACATATAATATAAAATATGCGTATTCAAGTGACTGTTTAAATTGGACAAGAGAGGGTAAAATTTGTATAGATTTTTTAAATAGAGATGAAACAGCTTTAGCTAGACCATATGTTTTACATGAAAATAATTTATATAAAATGTGGTTTTCTCACAAAAGTATAAATCAAACTTATAAAATAGGTTACGCAGAGTCTGCAGATGGAATTAATTGGGAAAGAATTAACAATAATGAGTTAAATCCTGGGACTAAAGATCAATGGGACTCAGATATGGTAGAATATTCATGTGTGTTTAATCATGGAGATTATAAGTTCATGTTATACAATGGTAATGATTATGGTAAAAATGGAATTGGATATGCTGTAAAAAATAATATATCATGATAATAGCAATAATGCAACCCACATTTATTCCTTGGATTGGATATTTCGATATGATTGATAAAGTAGATTCTTTTATATTCCTAGATCATGTTCAATTATCTAAAAGAAGCTGGCAAGTAAGAAATAAAATTAAATTTAATGATCATGAAAAATTGATTTCTATTCCAATTAAAAAAGAAAAAAATAGAGATAGCACCCATATTTTAGATGCTCAAATTGACTATTCTGGATCATGGGATACAAAATTTTTAACTCTCTTAAAATCAGAATACAGTTATTCAGAATTTTATGAAGAAGTATCAGAAATTATAATCAAAGTACTTCAACAAAAGCCTAAATACTTATCGGATTTGAATATTAACCTTATAACTAATATATCTCTTAATATTGGTGTTGAATCTAAATTTTTAAGAAGTTCAGAACTTAAACCTTCTGGTAAAAAAGACAAAATGTTAGTTGATATATTAAAAAAGTTTAATTGTACTAAATATTTATCAGCTCCCGGTTCTTTCAGTTATATAGAGAGAAATAATCCTGGCGGTGAATTTAGCAGCAATAATATTGATTTGTTTTATCATATATATAACCATCCTCAGTATAGCCAATTTGGAAGTAATTTTATTTCTCACTTATCTATTTTAGACTTATTATTCAATGTAGGTTTAAAAAAGTCGTTAAGTACTATTATTAAAGGCCGAAATAGAAATATACACTTTAAAGAGTTTAATAATTTAAAATTAAATCTAAATGAAAGATGAAAAGGTATTTATAATAGCAGAGATGTCTGCCAATCATGGTAATGATATAGAAGTTGCCAAAGAGACTATTAGAGCTGCGAAAAGAGCAGGTGCTGATGCTATTAAGTTACAAACTTATAAGCCAGAAACAATCACGCTAAATCATAAGAGTGATGACTTTTTAATAAAAACTGGAGGAGTTGGAGATGGTATTTATTTATATGACTTATATAAAGAGGCACATTTACCTTGGGAGTGGCATCAAGATCTGTTTAATTTAGCAAAAGAAGAACAAATTATTTGCTTTTCATCTCCATTTGACTCTTCAGCTGTTGACCTTCTTGAAAAACTAAACTCTCCAATTTATAAAATTGCCTCATATGAGATTACAGATATTCCACTAATTAAATATGTAGCATCAAAGAATAAGCCTGTTATCATATCAACTGGATGTGCTACATACGAAGATATTGAACTGGCAATTAGTACAATTCGTGCAGAAAAAAATAATGACATTACAGTTCTTAAATGTACATCAGCATATCCATCACCTGTGTCTGATGCAAATATAAATATGATTAAAAAGTATAAAGATGATTTTAATGTAAATGTTGGAATATCTGATCACACAAAAGGTATCACAGTTCCTATAGCTTCTGTTGCTATTGGGGCGAAAGTAGTCGAGAAACATTTTATTCTTGATAAAAGTATTGGTGGTTACGATGTGTCATTTTCTCTGGATGAAAATGAATTCACTAAGATGGTTAAAGAAATTAGAGATGTTGAAAAAGCCCTTGGAAATGTTTCTTACACTTTATCTAAGAAACAGATTCAGGGAAAAAAATATTCTAGATCACTTTTTGTTATTAAGGATATAAAAAAAGGTGAATTATTCAGTTATAAAAATATAAAGAGTGTTAGACCGGGTAATGGATTACATCCAAAGTTCTTTGAGAATATAATTGGAAGAAAGGCAACTACTGATGTCAACAAGGGCCAGCCACTTAAATTGGAGCATATTGATGGACTAAAATTAAATGATGACTAAAATTAAAAACGAAATTTTAAAAGAAAATTTAATGTTACAAAAAAACATTCCAAAACTTTATAAGCCAAGTTCTTTTTGGATGGATGCAACACAAAAAATTATAAATGAAATAGATAGAAGTGGAATTGAAAACTTCAGAAGACTTAAAACACCTCTCTCATTTTTTGTGCCAACCTATGGCGTTCCAGGAAATGGTTTTGATAAAGGCATTAAAGAAAAACTTTTTAAAATTATAAAAACAGTTGGAGCTAAAAAGCATGAGCTCCATCTGAAAAAATGGCTTTCCGGAGCTTCTCATGCTGAATCAGATTATAGAGTTTTTTCATCCTGTTCCAGTGATGACTATCATTTCAACATGAAAAATTTTTCAGAATGTAACTATGGCAATCCAATTGAACAATTTACTTTTAACAACAAGAATTACAGTAGATCATCACTTAATTATCTATTAGGTTTATGTTTTTTAAACAAACATATAACTAGGCAAGATAAAATCGAGACTATTATGGAAATTGGTGGTGGATTTGGAACATTAGGAGAAATTTTAAGTTTTTCAAAAAATAAGAAATATATTGATTTAGATATTTACCCTAATAGTTATATTTCTTGGAACTATTTAAAAAACATATATAAAAACGATATATATGATTCACTTAATTTAAAAGAAGATCAAAGTATTTCTAATCTCCCTAGATGTACAGTCTTGAACTCATGGAATATTGAAAGTTTGAAAGGAAAAATTGATCTTTTCGTAAACTTTATTTCCTTTCAAGAAATGGAGCCTCAAATTGTCGAAAATTATTTAAAACATGTAATTAAATTTAATCCTAAATGGATACTTCTAAGAAATATGAAAGAGGGTAAACAAAAGCTAACTGTTAAAAATAAAATAGGAGTTACTAAACCAATTAAATCGGAGGATTATATAGAATTATTAAAAAAAAATTATTTGCTTGTTGAGAAAAATACATTAGAGTTTGGATACATCACAATAGATAATTATAATTCTGAGTTACTATTATTTAAAATTAAAAAATGAAAACAGGAGCTATTATTTTTTCAAGGATGAACTCTAAAAGATTGCCTGGAAAAGCATTAAAATTAATTTCAGGTAAACCATTAATAGAATGGGTTGTTGATAGAGTTAAACAAATCAGAAATGTTGATCACATTTGTATAGCAACAACTAAAAATGCTGAAGATGATTTAATAGAAGAATTTGCTACATCAAAAAATATAGACTTTTATAGAGGTAAAGATAAAGATGTTGCTCATAGAGCTTTAGGAGCTTGTTTAAAGTTTAATTACAAAAATTTCCTTAGAATTTGTGGTGACAGACCTTTTATTGATTCAAATATTTTTGAAGAATTGATATCAAAACATACATCTAAAATTGATATAACTACAAATTTATTTCCTAGATGTGTTCCTCCGGGACTATCTGCTGAAATAATAAACATCAAAGCTCTTAAGAAAATTATTTCAATATCATCTAATGATATGGATAGAGAGCATATAACAAGATATATTTATAATAATCCTGATAAATTTATTATCAAGCATGTAAATCATAATAATAAATTTAATGATCAAAAAAATATTAGGTTAGTTGTAGACAGCAAAGAAGATTTATTAAAAATTAGGTGGATTACAGAAAAAAATAAAGCTGATGATTTAGATTCATCAAGAGTTATAAATAATGCAATAAAATGGGAAACTTTAAATTAACTAATTAAAATTTTATGATAATATTAGGAATACATGACGGACATAATGCTAGTGCAGCTTTAATAATTAATGGAGAATTAAAATGTGCTATTGCAGAAGAGAGATTGTCAAGGGTAAAACACCACTATGGCTTTCCTGCTAAATCAATAGATACTTTACTTAAATACTGCAATATTAAATCAAGTGAAATTGACTATATAGCAATGTCAAGTAGGACTATACCTCCATCATATTTCTATACATTAAGAAACTCTACTTATTCAATAGAAGATTATTGGAAAGAACAAAAAGAGTATTGGTATCCAAGGTTATTTCTCAACCAAAAACCTAATTATCTTGAAGTAATGTCTCATAGAATTGACAAAAATTTTCCATATGATGAGTCTTTAATAAAAGATGAAGAAGATCATGAAGGGATGATGAAGGCAAGGATAAAACATGTTTGTGAATCAATTGATGTTTCGGATGATAAGATTTTAGTTTTTGACCATCATGAGTGTCATGCCAATTACGGATATATTTCTTCAAACAACAGAAATAATTCTGTACTTGTATATACAATGGATGGTGGAGGAGACAATGCTAATGGGACTGTATCAATTGGAAAACCAGGGCAGAAGCTCGAAGAAATATCCAGATCATCGAATTGTAATATTGGAAGAATGTATAGGTATGCTACTTTATTATTAGGTATGAGGCCTGCAGACCATGAATATAAATTGATGGGACTAGCCGCATATAATAGTGATAAGTATGGAAAAGCAGCGTTTGAAATTTATAATGAAACATTAAATGTTGATGGACTTGGGTTTAAATATAAAAATGAAATACCAGATCATTTTTTTTATTTTAAGGATAAGCTTGAGGGTCAAAGATTTGATGCTATTGCATATGGAATTCAAAAAAAATGTGAAAATCTTTTAAGAGATTGGATTGACAATGGAATTAAAAAAACTGGAATTAACAATATAATTATGAGTGGGGGTGTTGCACAAAATATAAAAGCAAATAAAATTATTTCAGAGTTAAAAAATTTAGAATCCTTATATATACCACCTGGACCTGGAGATGAATCAATCTCTATTGGAGCTGCTTATCTGGCATTGATAAAAAAAGGCTTTAGTATTAATCAAATTAAACCAAATAAAACAGGTTATTTAGGGCCAACTTTCCTTGAAAAGGAAATTGATAACTCTATCAAGAAGCTTGATTCTAATAATTTTACAATTAAGAAAAGTAATGACAAAGAAGTTGCCAAATTATTGGCAAATGGAGATGTTGTTGCAAGATTTGGAATAGGAGGAATGGAGTTTGGAGCAAGGGCACTAGGTAATAGATCAATTCTAGCAGATCCAAGAAAACCTGAGGTAATACATCATATAAACAGACTCGTAAAAATGAGAGATTTTTGGATGCCATTTGCACCAAGTATAATTTCTGAAAGAGAGCATGATTATATGGTAAATAATAAAAATATTGATAGTAGATTTATGGCAGTTGGGTTCGATTCAACATCTCTAGCTGAAAAGGAAATTCCCGCAGGGCTTCATCCTTTTGATCGCACGGCTAGACCCCAAATAGTTTATAAAGAAGAAAACCCCTCTTACCACTCATTAATTAAAGCCTTTCAAGATTTAACTGGAATTGGAGCACTTATGAATACCTCATTTAATATTCATGGTGAGCCAATTGTTGGATCACCTGAAGATGCAATTTCAACTTTTGAAAGATGTGGACTCCATCACCTTTATATAGGAAAAATTTTAATTTCAAAAAAAAATAAATAATTAAATGGTAAAATATTGTTATTTCAACACAAACGAACCTATGTGGTTAGAAGTTGCAAAAAAACTTTACGAAAATAATATTGCTCAACCAGTATTATGGTTAGGTGATGATGTTCATTTTGATAAGGCATCTAAAATATTTGGAAGTGCTGTTGTTAGAAGTCAAAGTTTGATTCACAGACCTTATGAATTAAACGGAATTAACTATTCAGGAGAAAATAATGAATTCTTTTTCTCAAAAAATTACTTAACAGCTAAAGACAGATGTTTAAAAATGATGGATAGGTTAGATTTATATGGAGTTTTCACAAGGCTGGATAGAGAAGTTTATTTTCATAATTTATGTATATATTTTTTAAAAAAATTTGAGCAGACAACCCCGAATGTATTAATTACTGCTGAAGCTCCACATGATCATTCAAAATATATAGTTTATGAAATTTGTAAATTTTTAAATATTCCTTGTTACAAGTTTCAAAATTGGATGCCAGTTCCTCTTTTATACCTTCAGAACATTGACAGTGAAGAAATTGTTAGCCTGAAAAATGAAAGAACGCATGACATTGATAAAAAAATTGAAAATCATTTAATTCAATTCATTGATGAAATTCAGAAAAGATCTGAGGATTTCGAGCTTCCCTATATGAAATTTCACAGAAAAAATGATCAATTATTTCAAAAAATAATAAATTTCTTTACTAAAGATTATTACTCGTCTTTCCTTGACATTAGACATAATACTGGTAGATTTTTATATAGAAAATACAATCCAATAAACCCTTATTATTTATCATTTTTTTCTAGAAATTTTAAAAATTTTATGAGAAGAAAAAACCTAAATAAAGCAGCTAGAATTAATATTTCAAAAATTGATCTGTCAAAAAAATATGTATATTTTCCACTTCACTTTGAGCCAGAAAGAACTACTAATCCGGATGGTAAAGAGTTTCAAGATCAATTTATTGCATTAACAAAGTTGAGACAAATCATACCTGAAGATATTGATATTGTTGTAAAAGAACATCCCACTCAACTTAGGTCATATCTTAAAAGGGGTGTTTGGGGTAGAAGTCCCCTGTTTTATAGGCTAATAAAAAATATTCAAGGCTTAAAAATTATAGATTCAAATTACAACTCGACCAAATTGATAAAAAACTCAATTTTAGTTTCAACAATAACTGGATCAGTTGCTTTAGAATCAGCAATTATGGGGATCAAAGCTCTAACTTTTGGATCAACATATTATGATGGTTGTCCAAATATTTTTAAATGGAATCCAAAAATTAATTTCCAAAAAATTAATGATGAAAAAATAGCATCTCATAAAAAAATTGAAAAATTTTTAATTAATAAGAAAAGAAAATTCTGTACTGTAGGCTTTCAAAATGGAAGTCAGAGAGGTTATTTTAAGAGATATCAGTCTGATGATTTTGACTTATGTCAATTAAATGGTATAACAGATTTATTATCTGATTTTTTTGATAAATATTCAAATAATAAATCTAAAAGTATTGATTCTCCCTGGATGAAATTAAACAGACCATTATTAATTGCTGAAATAGGAGGAAATCATGAGGGGGATTTTAATAAAGCAAAAGAATTATTAAACCTAGCAATTGAATCAGGTGTAGACTGTGTTAAATTTCAAATTTATTCTGCGGAATCTTTAGTTAGCAAAATAGAGGATCCAAACAGATATAATCATTTTAAGAAGTTTGAACTTACAAAAGATGAGCACATTGAACTAGCAACGATATGTAAAAATAATGGTGTTTTATATACATCATCAGTTTGGTCTGAAGACTTTATTGATTGGATTGATCCTCATTTGAATTTTTACAAGATAGGGTCTGGTGATATGACAGCTTATCCAATAATTAAAAAAATTGTAGAAAAAAGGAAACCAATT
>MDTD01183649.1_pt1 | contig 12349 bp, 9 predicted proteins | sample 811221 | NCBI WGS metagenome assembly MDTD01 (sample SAMN05326646, study PRJNA326480) | marine metagenome | isolation source: seawater | place: Pacific Ocean: South West | collected 2011 | reverse complement strand
TAGAAATACCACAAATAAACACTAGTCTAGAATAAAATATACCACATTAATACTTAATTATGTTTGGATTTACTGTATCCGACCACTCGTGAATGCCGCCTCGTAGGTTGTAGACATCGCCCTTCGCGAGCCCGCTTGAAACCAGATATCGAGCCACAGCAGCAGATCTCGAACCGCTTCTGCAGTAGACTACGATATCTGTGTCGAGCGGGATTTCAGACATTCGCATTGGAATCTGATTATGCTCAATCCTAAGGTCGGTTCCCGATAGAGTGGCAATAGCCTCCTCTTCGCTCCTGCGTACATCCAGTAGGAATACATCCCATCCGGAGTCTCGACGCTGCACGAATTCAACCGGACTAATCACGAGCATTACTCCGCTCGGTGAACCGGCATCACTTGAACAAGACTGCACAGACTCCTGCTTCAGTTCCGTGACGGCCTCTCGAGATTCATCCTTTGAGAATCCCAAAGTCCTGAAACCCATACTAAGAGCATCGATGACCAACAGCTTCCCGTTTAGGGAATCGCCAATTCCTAGAATCGCCTTGATGGCCTCAGTCGCCTGAATAGAACCGACTATGCCAGGAAGTACTCCAAGCACCCCGGCTTCCGCACAGTTCGGAGCCAAGCCTTCTTCGGGCGGCTCGGGAAACAAATCACGGTAGTTGGGTCCGCCTTCAAGGTTGAATGTGGCTACCTGTCCCTCGAAACGATGGATACTTCCGAAGACCCACGGTTTGCCCAGAATCTCACAAGCATCCCCAATCAGATAACGAGTCTCGAAGTTGTCCGTTCCGTCGATTATGATATCATATCGGCCAATTATCTCTAGAGCATTAGTCGCATCGAGCCTTCCTTCTATGGCTTCAACGGTGACTTCGGGGTTGAGGTCAGAAATACGCCTCTCAGCAGATGCGGCCTTCGACTCACCGACTTCAGAAGTACTGTGGAGAATCTGCCGCTGCAGATTTGTTACATCCACAGTGTCGTCATCAATCAGACCAATCCTCCCTATCCCGGCAGCGGCGAGATATAGTAGAGCAGGCGAGCCAAGGCCACCGGCTCCAATGACCAGTACAGATGCCTCTTGCAGGGCCAACTGCCCCTCAGGGCCGACTTCAGGCAGGACCAGATGTCTCGCGTAACGAGACTCACCGCCGGCGGTCATGCCCCCTCGAGTAGGTTCACAGAAATGGCCTCTTCCCCTCGAGTCTGCCAATCAACTCAGATTACGAAGAGTCTGAGGGTGGCAATCAACCAACCCAATCTGCCCCATGTTCGAGTCAGGATTCGAGCGTTCTCGGGACTGATGTCAATCCTGAAGATTGTTGCAATCAACCTGCGGATGAAGTTCTGTTCAAGATGCGTATCGGGTCTAGGAATCCCTCTGAAATAACGCTCGATATCAGTGATGATGCAGTAGTCATCCCTGAGCAGCCAAAGTATCTCGGTTGCCCCGTAGAGGATGAAAACGCCCCACCACATCCACTCGTCCGGACCTAGCCAAGCGAAGGCGCAGAACAGTGTTATTGCGACATGCAGTAGATAGAACAGGTCCCCTATTCTGTTGTTCAGCCAGCCCGTTTCTTCGGTCGACTCCAAGTGAGCACCTCAGTGCTGGTCCTCCAGCCACTTCTCCGCATCCATTGCTGCTTGGCAACCCATTCCAGCTGCTGTGATGGCCTGACGGTATCGCTTGTCGACTACATCTCCGGCGGCAAACACCCCTGGTACGCTTGTCATGGTGTGCTCTGAGTGCATGATGTAGCCGGATCCGTCCATCTCAACCTCACCTTCGAGGAATCCGGTCATCGGTTTGTGCCCGATTGCGATGAACGCACCTGTGCAGTTAATCTCCTCCTCGCTACCGTCACGAGGATCTTCCAGCACAGCACCGCTTAGTCCTTCGTCATTGGAAAGCCAGCCCTTGACTATGCGATGAGTCTTGATTTCAATCTTGGGATGTTTGGCAGCCCTCTCGTACATCACCTTGGAGGCTTTGAACACATCTCGTCGGTGTACAATCGTGACCTTGCTAGCGAATCTGGTGAGGAACGTGGCCTCTTCCATGGCTGAATCGCCACCGCCGACCACAATAACCTCCTGCTCCCGGAAGAAGGCCCCGTCGCAGGTAGCACAGGTTGAGATTCCCCTGCCCTTCTGAGCCTCCTCACCTTCGGCACCTAACCAGATCGCCTCGGCTCCGGTGCAGATGATTATCGCCTCAGCCCTGTGTTCCTCCCCTTCTACCCAGACTCTGAATGGGCGCTCGGAGAAATCTACCCTCTCGACATTCTTGTCGTGCACCTCCAAGCCGAAACGCTCGGCTTGCTCGCGCATGTGGACCATCATCTCGGGCCCACCTATCCCGGTAGGGTATCCAGGAAAATTCTCGACATCAGATGTGAGCATCAACTGTCCTCCAGACATGTAGCCCGCGAACATCATTGGCTCAAGCATAGCGCGGGCAGTGTACAACCCAGCAGTGTAACCCGCAGGGCCAGAACCGATGATGATTACATTGCGAACTTCGCCGCCCACAGGCGTCCCAATGATGGGATGTCCTTCAACCCTGCTCTGGGGGATTCGTTGTTTTCCAAGCATCGTTTTCAACTCAACCATTAATTGGCGCCAAGTTTCACTGTCAACCGGCCATTGGGGGCCAATGGGGAACTGGGGATTCATGGGACAGGAAGACATCATTCTCTGGTTCGACGAAGTAGGACGCGAAGACGCGCTTGCTGTCGGCGGTAAGGGGGCCTCTCTGGGTGAGATGTACCGCAACCTGAGCGAGAGCGGCGTCGAAGTACCCAACGGCTTCTGCTCGACTTCCGATGGCTATCGAGACTTCGTTCAAGCGAAGGTAGCCAAGGGCACTTGGGACCAAGTCCCGGAAGTAGAAGGCATAGAAGACGTGAGGACGCTGGCCATTATCCAAACTTCACTCTCAGATGCTCTGAGGGTGTGCATCGAAGGGGCTGACCAGAACGATTCTCTTGCCATGCACGGCCGAGCCGAACTGGCTCGCTCACTGGTCCTCGAAACTCCAGTACCAGAATCCATCTCAGTTCCGATTCGCCTAGCTTACAGACAGCTCTGTGAGCAGTATGGCAAGGGCACTGACGTCGCTGTCCGATCTTCAGCCACCACAGAGGACTCGGAGGACGCCTCCTTCGCAGGCCAATACGAGTCATTCCTCAATATCCACGGCGAGGACAACGTCGTCCTGCACTGGCGCAAGTGCGTGGCCAGCCAGTTCACGGAGAGGGCCATCTGCTACCAGCTTGATAGAGACATGGACCCATTGGCGAGCCCACTGTGCGTAGTGGTGATGAAGATGGTACGATCAGATTTGGCCTCGTCAGGAGTGATGTTCACCATCGACCCGGACTCCGGTCACGACGGAGTCGTCCACATCGCTGCCTCCTATGGCTTGGGCGAGTTAATCGTACAAGGCACAGTATCGCCTGACACTTACACGGTTTGGAAAGAGGGCCTACTGAAGGACAAGTTCGCCATCGTGCACCGGCATCTGGGCAGCAAGGATCAGCGAATGGTCTACGCGAGCGATGGAGTGAGGGCCACCAGTGTGGAGGAGGTGCCGTTCTCGGAGCGACGAGACTGGGCCCTCAGCTCCGAGGAGTGTAAGAGCCTAGCGAGCATGGCACTGCGCATCGAGCAGCACTACGGCATGCCGATGGATATTGAATGGGCCAAGGACGGAGACGGCGGAGGACTGTATATTGTCCAGGCAAGGCCGGAGACGGTTCACGGCAAGACCACGCACGGACTGATTCGCTACGAGATGGACCGTGTGCTAGTTGAGCGACTAAAGCGAGAATCCGTTATTGCAACCGGGCAGGCCGTTGGCAAGAGAATTGGCTCCGGACCAATCAGGACCTACGGCTCCTACCAGGAAGTCCTCGACCGACGTCGAGCCCTGCAGAAGAGACTCGCTACCGGGGAAAGGCAGGAGGAGATCCCATGGGAAGAACTGGTCTTTGAGAAGGGAGACGTCCTAGTGACTGAGATGACCACTCCCGATTGGGAGCCGATGATGAAGCAAGCATCACTCATCGTCACGCGAAAGGGAGGCAGAACGAGCCACGCTGCTATCATCGCCAGAGAGTTCGGAATCCCTGCCATAGTAGGCTGCTCAGAGGCTCTCGCACTCAAGAACAGCAGAATGGTGACCGGCTCATGCGCCGAGGGCGACACTGGCTACATCTTCGACGGAGAGCACCCGTTCGAGATAGTGGAGCACAAGGTCGACACCTCGACTCCAATCAAGACTAAACTCAAACTCAATGTCGGTTTCCCTACCAAGTCGCTTGCGGACTCTCAACTTCCAGTAGAAGGCGTCGGCCTAGCACGAATCGAGTTCGTTCTGTCGGGGGAAATCGGAATCCACCCACTCGCCTTCATCCACTACCGCTCGTTGAAGAGTTACTTAGACACAGGAGAGATTCCTCCTGAACTTGAGCCCTTCTCTAGGAACCTCGCTGAAGAGCCCGAGGAGAACTTGAGAGATACCATTGAGGCCATCGAGAGGAGATGCTGGAACTACGACCATCCCCGAGGGCTTTTCATCGACAAACTGAGAGAAGGCGTCGGCCTAATCTGCGCGGCTTTCCACCCCCGACCGGTCCTCGTCCGCCTTTCGGACTTCAAATCGAACGAGTACAGAGACCTGCTTGGCGGTGGACTGTTTGAACCAGTCGAGGAGAACCCGATGATTGCCTGGCGAGGCGCATCGCGATACCTCGACCCGATTTTCAAGCCGGCCTTTGAGATGGAGTGCGAGGCCATGGCCTCGGTGTTCCACGACTTCGGCCTTAGCAACCTGCAGCTAATGGTGCCGTTCTGCCGCTCTCCCGAGGAGGGCGAGACGGTCAAGGATCTGCTCGAAGAGCACGCGATAGGGCCCAGCAACAATGTCCCGCTGTTCGTAATGGTCGAACTTCCCTCCAATGTCATCGATGCAGACGCATTCATCGACAGGATGCAACTCTCGGGCGGCTCGATTGGCACCAACGACCTAGTCCAGACCGTGTACGCGGTTTCTCGCGACGACCTTGAGGGCTACCAGCACCAAGTCGATGCTAGAGCCCCGGCGGTGAAGTCGATGATTCGCTCGGCAATCGACGCATTCAACTCTAGGGGACTAGAGATTGGCATCTGCGGTCAGGCCCCAAGCGACCACCCCAACGAGTTCCCTCCGTTCCTCGTGGACTGCGGAATCTCATCCATCTCCGTTACTCCCGACACCGCTATGGCAGTGCGTCAGACGATTCTCGAGGCCGAGATGATGGTGGCACACGGAATCGAGATTGAGGAGTAGGGACAGCCTCCGACAGGATTTCATCTACCACGCACTGCCGGGATCGATGGAGTGGAGACCAGCATCGCCTCCAGAGGATGACGAGCAGGCCATCCGCGAGAACCTCCAGTCATGGGATGACTTGGCACACATGCACGCTCAGGGAGAAGGCGCCGAGTTCTACCGAATCAAGCAGTGGCTGGCCGGCGAGACCAAACTCGCTCCATGGGAGATTGAGGAAGTCGGCCCAGTCGAGGGTAAGTCCCTCTTGCACCTACAATGTCACATCGGTACAGACACTCTTTCTTGGGCGCGCGAGGGTGCGAGGGTAACAGGACTGGACTTCTCGCCCAGTGCCATTGAAGAGGCTAGCAGATTCGCAGATATTCTTGGCTTCGATGATGCCAGATTTGTCGTCAGCAGAGTTTCAGATGCCGTTGAAGCGCTCAAAGGCGAGCAATTCGATATTATCTACACCGGTAGAGGGGCCCTGTGCTGGCTACCAGACTTGAGGGACTGGGCACAAGTCTGCACATCTCTACTCAAGCCCGGCGGAATCCTGTACTTTGAGGAAAGCACCCCGACAGTGAACATCATGGATTTGGAAGAGGGCCCAGATGGCCCCCGATTAGTCGCAAAGTACGACCTGTTCGAGGAAGGACCAATCTCAGAGGTAGGAGAGGGCAGCTATGCCTACCCGGAATGGCCCGGAGAGAGGGTGACTCACTGCTGGGAGTACAGATATGATACACTGTTCGGGGCAATAACTGAAGCAGGTTTGAGAGTGGACTTGTTTTCGGAGCGCGACGAACTATTCTTCTCTGCTTGGCCACAACTTCTGGAACCCTCGAGGACCAATTATTGGAAACTTAAGGACGGGCAAGTCCGCATTCCACTCTCGTTCACACTGAGAGCCATCAAGGAGTAGTTATCCAACCATCGCTGCAACCGCGCCTACTGCGGCGCGGGCATGCGGTTCTAGACGTGGCTCGATGTGCTCGGGCTCGGCCCCAGGGCCAATGATTCCAAGCCCAATCGGTTTGTCGTGGGTGATTTGCAAGTCAATTATCGCCTTGGTGACCGATTGGCCCATGACTAGACCATGGTCGGTCTCCCCTCTCTCGATAATTCCCAGAACTACTGCACCGTCAATCTCCCCTCTTTGCAACATCCTGTCGAGAGCCAGAGGGGCTTCCATCGAGCCCGGAACCCAAGCCACATCAGCTACTTCCCAGTTCTTTGAAGCAGCCTCGTCGCGAGCGTATTCAAGCATCCTTTCGACCTCATCGCGGTGGAATGAGCCGCATACGATTCCCAGTCTCATCCGCTTGCCCCCATGCTACGACTAAGGGTATCTACGATTGCCTGAGTCTGCGAGTCGACCTCAATGTTCACACAATCTCCGATCTCCTTCTGACCTATCGTGGTCACTCTTAGAGTCTCAGGGATGATGTGAAGGCCAAAGTCGGAGTCATCCACGTGGCCCACGGTCAGTGACATCCCATCTACTGCTACGTACCCCTTCTCAAGAATGTAGGGCCGAGCCTCTTCCGGCATGGAAATACGTAGGTCCACCCCCTCTCCTACCTCGGCTTTTTCCAGAATCTCTGCAGTGCACATTACGTGTCCAGAGAGCAGATGTCCTCCGAGCTCGTCTCCCATTCTGAGAGAACGCTCGACATTGAGAATATCTCCTGTTGACCTGTCTGCTAGGGTTGTCCGGCCTAGAGTCTCCTTGATAGCATCGAATCCAATCTGGCCAGAATCGATTCCGACGACTGTCATACACACGCCATCCAATGCCACGCTGGCTCCAATCTCCAAGCCATCGTCAAAGCCTGTCAAATCCACAGTGAATGAGCGCACTTCATCTCTTTCTTCGACGCTGAGAATCGGGGCCGTCCCGGCCACTATCCCGGTGTACATACTAGTCCTCCTCGTATGGTCCGCCCTCGATACCTGGCCAGAGGTCTAGGATTCGGGCGATGATTTTGCGAGTACCGTCGAGATCGTCTGAGAGTCCTTCGACTCTTACGACCTCGATATTTGAGTGCCCGTGCGCATCCAATCCCTCTCGGATTGCATCGACAGAATGCTTCTGGTCGTAGCCTAGGGCGATTATGTCAGGTTGGACCACATCTAGGATATCGAATATCGGTGAGGTCGGAGGATTGCCGACCATCGCTGTATCAACGGGCTTGAGTCCCGATACCATCCTGCACCTGAGTTCGTGCGAGGTAATGGGCTCATGCTTCTGCTTCCTGACGGTATCATCGTGAGCAACCACAACCACGAGTTCATCCCCGAGACTCTTGGCCTGCTCGACATAGTGCAGGTGTCCAGCGTGCAAGAGGTCGAAGACACCTACTGCCATCACTCGTGTCATAGTCTAACCAGCCTCGCCCTGTCTTCTCTACTCTTCGATTCCCATGGCTTCGAGGATTTCGCCCCCGGTAATCATGGGTATCCCGTGCTTCTCAGCGTACTCTCTAGCTGCATCCACAGACAGTGCACCATCGCCATCCGGTTCCAGCATCTCAGCACCAATCGTACACGGAGGGCGTCCGGAAAGTCGCGCAATCGATACTGCGAGTTCGGTATGACCCTGCCGTGACCTAAGACCTAGAGGAGACTCCCTGCAGACTGGGATGTGTCCGGGAGTGCGGAACTCCGCTCCGAGTGCTGTGCGAGCAGTCCTTCCATCGGCATTACTTGCAATCAACTCTTGGGCCAATTCTCCAAACCTCCTCGTGGTCAGTGCCCTGTCCCTGTCGGTGATACCTGTGTATGTCTCCCTGTGATTGAGCGAGAGCGTGAATGCCGAGCGGTTGTCGTATTGCAGGTCATCGGTAATCAACTCGCCCAAAACGGGATTCTCCTCGACCAGAATCGGATGAGTGTGGATGTCCTGCAGCCACGGCAGGCCGAACAAATCACCTATCTCATTGCCGATTGCTAGGAATAGCAAACCTCCGCAATCGTTGCGCAGCGTCCTCATGACTTGAGGAGTGGCAGCATCTGCTGGCCAAAGCAGGTCTGTCTCCCTCTCTCTAAAGTCGGAGTCGAACACCATCACCGGCTCGCCCGCTGTGAAGGCAGCAATCGCTCGCTCGACCGCCGAGTCCATGCTCACCGGAGGGGCCATACATACCCGTTATTTTCGGTCGTAGACCGAATCCTTCTCATGCGTCGCTCTACCGCCATGTCTGATGACGGAGCGAATCGAGGTCATCGTTCCAGTAAGAGTCGACCTCGCTGGGGGCTGGACCGATGTCCAGCCGTACTCGGGAGATCATGGTGGCGAGGTCGTCAACTTCGCCATCAACAGGTACATCCGCAGCGTCATGGAGAAGGACGACGAGGGGCGAATAAGAGTCGAGTACAGCAGCGACATGCCTACTGGCTCAGGATTGGGAACTAGCGGCGCCATGAACGTAGGGCTGATTGCGACCATAGTCGGAGGAGCAAAGAGCCCTGAGGACATTGCCGAGCTAGCCTTCCAGTTCGAAGCGCTGCTTGAGAACAAAGGAGGCAGGCAAGACCAGTGGGCAGCAGCCCACGGCGGCTTCAATCACCTGCTGTTCCTAGGTGATGAGGTCGAAGAGATACCATTCGAGCCGATGAAGTCGGCCAGAAACTGGCTTCGCAAGCACTTCGTAATCGCCTACACTGGCATCGAGCACAAATCCGGAGACATCCACTCGAAGGTCTGGGAGCGCTACAAAGAAGGTGATGAGAAAGTCATCTCTGGATTGCACCTGATTCGGGGTGCTGCTAGGAATATGGCAGACGGCCTGCAGAGGGATCGAAGGGAACTTGTTGTCAAGGCGCTCAACGACGTCTGTGGTGGAGTCGACCTCATTGACAAGTCGATTCACGACCCATTCAGAGAAGTCGTAGACAGTCTGAGAGAATCGGGAGCGGTAGTGGCGTGGAAGGCTCTGGGAGCAGGAGGTGGCGGCTCTGTTGGACTCCTGTGCTCTCCAATGGGTCACAGAGAGACGATTTCTGCAATTGAAGAAGCTGGCTGGGAGATTGTGGAATGGGACTACGATGAGGTCGGCATGCAGGTCAATTGACGACTATTCACTACCTAAGCCTCAAACACCACCCCACTTTCGTCCTGCCCATGGCAGGACGGCGAGCAGCGCTGGCGACGGCAATTGTCCTGCTGTTTCTGATTCCTCTCGCTTCCTCCACGATAATCGCTGACAGAGAGCCGGGCGGATTCGATGCCGACGGAAACTGGATAGCCTCTGTTGAACACGAGGTGCATCCGAACTGGTGGCTATACTGGAGTCGAGACAAGGACGGTAACGAGTTGGATGACAGACTGGAATGGCTGCTTGAGCAACCCGCCGAAATACAGCAGGACTGGTGGAAGAGAGCTCCGCCGGGAAGTGCTAGGATTTTCATCGATTATGACCATCACCCGACCGATGCGGATGTCTCGGCCTTGGAGGAACTGGGAGTCGAGGTCACGTTCCGCTTCACCTACCTAGATACCGTCTCCGCCACAGCCCCATTCGAATCCATACTCGACCCGAGCGGGATTCGTTCTCTGCAGGGAGTTGTGATGGTCGAGGACCTGGGTCTAGCCGAGCCGAACATGCATGAGGCGGTTCCGACCATGGGGGTCGACGCGGTCTGGCAGGACCTCGGACTCGATGGCACGGGCTCGGTCATAGCGGTGCTCGACACAGGGGTCCGGGGCGACCACGAAGGCCTCAACGACATGGACGACGACCCGTTCACCTGCATCGATGACCCACCAGAACCGGACCCTACCAACCCTAATCCACCACCAGTCCCTGCGGATTGCGACCCGAAGATTATCGCCTTCTTCGACGCTGTATTCACCGACGAGGAGCACGACCCCGCGGAGTCTTACGATTCAGGAACCCATGGAACCCACGTGGCTGGGATAGCCGCTGGGACTGGGGGCGGCCAGACCGACCCGGCCACTGGTCTGAGGTACGTCGGAGCGGCCCCAGGCGCCTGGCTAATCAACATCTTAGCATGCTGTGATGGCGACATAGAGGATGTTATGCAGGGCGCCCAGTGGGCGATAGACAACAAGGACGAGTACGGCATCGACATCGTCACCTCCTCGCTGGGGGAGCAGCAGTTCGAGATCCACGTCGACAATGACGGCAACTCCGCATGGAGCCGCCAGATGGACATGGTAGTCGAGGCGGGCATCATCACCACGCTCTCAGCCGGCAACGAGTTCGGAGGCGCGACCTTCGCCGGTTGCAACACCATAGACAGCCCCGGCGATGCCCGACTGCCGGTCACAGTCGCTAGTCTTGACAAGGACCTCGGGCTGGCCATCTACAGTAGCCGCGGATATACCTCGGACTTGCGAGTCAAGCCCGATGTCGCCACAATAGGCTCTAGCATCATGGCCCCAGACGCCGCGACCAAGGATGGCTACACAAGCAAGTCCGGCACCAGCATGGCCACACCACTGATGGCCGGGATAGCCGCCCTGATGATACAGGCCAATCCGGACATGACCCCTGCCGAGTTGAAGGATATCATCGCAGCACACTCGATTGAGCGCGAGATAGCCCTCCTCGACGACCCCGGTTTCAACGACTGCAGCCTGCTGGAAACACGTCCCGACAACGAGTTTGGATACGGCCAGGCAGATCCTGTGGCCTTTGTAGAGGCTGCAGGAAGCATTGACCGTTCACTAAACGTCTCAATGGACTTAGTGACACTACAGGAGATTGGCAATGAGAGTTACATCGCTGGCACTGCATCAGGAGGTGCACCCGGGATGGGTGTTGTAGAGGTCAAGGTCGGAGGAGGTGAATGGAAGGGTGCAGCAGACCTGTCGAAGAATGGTGACTGGGCAACCTGGAGAGTCAAACTCGATCCACACACTGAATCTGGTAATTCAACAGTCTATGCCCGACTAGTTATCTCGGAGGACAGCATCTCTCCAATAGATGCCCGAAGAGTTGTACTCATCGACGGTCAGTCAGAATCAGGAGTGGCAGAGGGACTGACCTCATTCGGCTCATACGTCTTTTTCGTGCCCTTTGCATTGGTGATGGCCCTTCTTGGTTTCATCATGACAACAGAGCGATGGGACAGGAAGTTCTTGTCGGCGCTTTCGAGAGAGTCATCTGGTTCTGAAAGACTCGTTTCGGTAGCGGTGGTGCGTGGGGCCCTCTCGTCGTTTATTTTTGCATTCGTTGAATTCTACAAGGGTCTCAAGAATGGCGAGGCATTGACCGAGAACAAGGCATCGAGAACCATCTCTCTGTGTATCCTATATGTCGCACAGGGCCTACCTTCCGGCTTCGCAAACGTCGCCTTCGTCGCCTTCCTAGTAACCAATGGAATCGCAGTAGAGCAGATTGCCTTGCTATTCGCTACCGTCTATCTGCCTTGGACATTCAAGTTCATCTGGGGGCCAGTCATCGACATGGTGACTTTCCCTAAATACGGAATTAGACGACCTTGGGTTCTGTTTGCTGAGACTGGCATGATCATTTCTCTGGCGGCACTGCTGTTCGTACCTGATCTAGTAGCTTCAATTCAATTGGTGACCATACTCCTATTCATCCACAATCTGTTCGCATCGCTACAGGATGTCAGCGTAGATGCACTGGCTGTGGACATCCTTGAGCCAGATGAGGTGGCCACTGTGAACGGGCTAATGTTCGCCTCCAAGAGAGGTGGAATCATCTTCGGAGGAGCCGTCCTCGGGATGCTAGTAGTCCCGTATGGAATCAAATCAGCAATCATGGTCCAACTGCCGCTATTGGTGCTGATTATGATGGTGCCTCTCTTCCTACGTGAGAGGCCAAGTAACAGCCTGTTCCCATGGAGCAAGAAGTCTGAGCAAGTTGATGATGACTCTGATACAGTTGCAGAGGAGACCATCGAGGCTGAAGCAGTTCTACCTTGGGAAGCAGATCATCCAGAGGAGTTCACACAAGCACGATGGGTTGCTACCAACCTGCACGGGAACAGAATCTCTCCCGCGGCTCTAGTCCTATGGCTCAGTAT
>MDTD01092383.1_pt1 | contig 12350 bp, 9 predicted proteins | sample 811221 | NCBI WGS metagenome assembly MDTD01 (sample SAMN05326646, study PRJNA326480) | marine metagenome | isolation source: seawater | place: Pacific Ocean: South West | collected 2011 | reverse complement strand
GGTTTCGCCGTGCTCAGTCGGACAGATTGCGGGCGCATCTGGTCGCGGAGGGCATCCTGCCAACGGTCGCTCCCCTGGATGAGGATGATCTGCTGCGACGCACGATGAGTTCGGTGCATGCGGCCGTCGAGGTCATCGGTGGTGCGGATGAGGCGTCCGCCTATCTTCTCTGGGTGCTGAGGCTGCTCAGGGAAAGTGAGGCGGGATCGTCCCTGCTTGACTCGGGTTCCACGGAGATCTGATCAGGTCAGGCGTTCGGCGAGCCATCCCTCGACCTTGTCGATGCCGATTCGATCCTGTGACAGGGTGTCGCGGTCGCGGATCGTGACAGACTGGTCATTCAGTGAATCGGAGTCGACCGTGAAGCACCAGGGGCATCCGGCCTCGTCCATTCGTGCATACCGTTTGCCGATTGACTGCTTGGCGTCGAACTGCACCGGCCAGCGTCTGCGAAGGTCCTGATGCAGCTTCGCGGCGACCTCCGGCATGCCGTCCTTGTTGACCAGAGGGAAGACGGCGGCCTTGATCGGCGCGACTCGGGGTTGGAACTTCATGAATACCTTGCTGGCTCGTTCCTCATCGGGGGTGAAGGCTTCGCAGAGAATCGCAAGGGTGCCTCTGCTGAGTCCGGCCGAAGGTTCGATCACATGCGGGGCGTAGCGTTCGTTGCGTTGCTGATCGAAGTACTCGAGCTTCTTCTTGCTGAATTCCTGATGTCGTGTGAGGTCGAAGTTGCCGCGGTGTGCCACTCCCTCGAGTTCGCCATAGTCCGGACTCGTGAAGGGGAAGCGGTACTCGACGTCGAATGTGCCGCACCCCTCCTTGGCGTAGTGGGCGAGTTCATCCGCGTCATGGCGACGCATCTGGACCTTGTCGCTCGTGAGTCCCATGGACTCCCACCATTGTCGACGTGTGTCGCACCAGAAGTCGAACCATCTGGCCGCATCGTCTTCATGGCAGAACCATTCGATTTCCATCTGTTCGAACTCGCGGGATCTGAAGATGAAGTTCCTGGGGGTGACCTCATTTCGAAAGGCCTTGCCGACCTGGGCGATTCCGAACGGCACCTTGACTCGCATGGTGTCGACGACGTTGTTGAAGTTCAGGAATATGCCCTGGGCCGTCTCCGGTCGCAGATAGGCGGCGCTTTCCTCATCCTGCAGTGCGCCGACGAAGGTCTTGAACATCAGGTTGAACTGTCTTGGTTCTGTGAGTGTTCCGGCCGTCTTCACGCCGGGACCTACCGTGGCGGCGATTCGATCCGTGGACAGTGAGGTGAATGGGCAGACGTCCAGTTCCTCATCATCCAGTTTTCGCTTGATGTACTTCTCGAGCCTCTTCCTCGCGGAGGCAAGGGATTCATCGTCGTTCTCGACGAAGGCATAGATCTGCGCCTGGTCGTCACCCTTGACACCAAGGCACAGGAGGTGGTCGGCACGATATCGACTCTTCGTTTCCCGGCAGTCGACCATCGGATCGTTGAATCCGCCGACATGCCCAGAAGCTTCCCACACACGAGGGTTCTGGATGATGGAGGAGTCGAGCCCGACGATGGAGACCGGTTCCCCGTCGGGTCCCATCGGAGGGCACCGCACCATGTCATGCCACCAGGCATCACGGATGTTGTTCTTGAGTTCGGTGCCAAGTGGCCCGTAGTCCCAGAATCCGTTCAGTCCACCATAGATTTCAGATGCGGGAAAGATGAAGCCTCGTCGCTTGCAGAGTGAAACGAGTTCTTCCATTGAAATGTTATTTGGAGCGGTCATGGCGGCTATGGTAACTGCCCGACCATCTGGTCGTTGAGTTCGGCCATGGGCCGTCCGTAGAACAGTTCAGATTCTCTGGCCCGTCCCGTCCGGAAGGGAGCCCTGTTTTCTGGAATGGTGGGCCAGTCGGATCGCCAGACGAATGGCCGACTCCATCGAGGTGGCCTCGGCTCGATTCGTTCCAGCAATGTCGAATGCGGTGCCATGGTCCGGGCTGGTGCGGATGATCGGTGGCCCGATCGTCCAGTTCGTCGATTTGCCCTGTTCCATCAGTTTCAAGGGAATCAGCCCCTGATCGTGGTACATGGCTACGACGAGGTCGTAGTGCCCCTGGACAGCATCGGAGAAGATCGTGTCGGCTGGCCATGGTCCGGTCGCCTGAATTCCGGCACGTCGAGCCATGTCGATGGCTGGCTGAATGACTCGCGTCTCCTCGTCTCCGAGGAGCCCACCTTCGCCGGCATGCGGGTTGAGTCCGCATACGGCGATTCGGGGTGTTTCGATTCCCAGAGCCTGGCAGGCCTGATGTCCCAGATCGATGGGATCGAAGACCTGTCCGATCGTCAGATGGTTGCGGACATCCATGAGCGGGATGTGGATGGTCGCCAGAACCACCTTGAGACGTGGCGCCTCGAACATCATGCAGCTGCGACGGCAGCGGGTTCTGTGCGCAATCAGTTCCGTGTGGCCTGGCCACTTGAATCCAGCCAGTCGCCACGCCTGCTTGGAGATGGGCGCGGTGACGATGGCATCGACACCGCGAGCGTCCTCGGCATCGGGCTGGCAGTCGCTGATCGCATCCTCGACGAATCGCTTGGAGGCGGCACCGCTATGGCGATTCGGTTCGCAAGGGAGACTAAGCAGGTCGCCGAATTCCTGATAGTCCCTGACAATCACAGGTTCACTGATCGGCGAGTCGATTCTGGATGAGTCCGCTGGCACTCGGTACCAGAACGGCTCTATGCCGGCATGGTCCGCAGCGAGGGTAAGTGGCCCATTGGCGCCATAGATCACGAATCGGGCAAGGGATCTAAGTTCGTCATTCGCCAGAGCCTTGACGACGACTTCGGGACCGATCCCGGAGGGGTCGCCCATCGATATGCCTATGACAGGCCTGTTGTCATCATTCCCGTTTGTCATCTCTGTATCGTAGTCTGACTCCAGTCCGCAAGAGGTCAAGCCGTCATGAATAGTTCACAGGATCAAATAGCTCGACGTGCGGCCGAGCTTCTTCGTGACGGTCTGGTGGGGTCGATCGGAGATGCCATTCGTCAGGCGAGAAAAGAGCCTGATGGAGCGAATGGCGATCCGCCGAGCTTCCAGCAGGTTCGTCGTCATGTGGACGCGATGGAGATGGCCCGGCTGGGAATGGAGGGCTGGGAGGCGAATCGGCTAACGAGACTGGAGGAAGTCGATCAATTTCTGGCCACGCTCGAGTTCCATCTCGATGGGATTGAGATGCGGATAGCGGGACGGGCGGCTCGGGGTGAAATCGATGAAGGCGATCGCGTTCATGTCCGAGCCTGGATCGATGACGAACTCGATTCTGCCGTTCGGATTCTGGAGACGGTCGATGTCGGCCCAATCGAGGTTGGCAGTCGAGTGGTCGACCCGACGGTCGCTTCGGGCCTTCGCCGATTGAGCACGATTCTGATCAGGGGAGAACGGATTGAATTCCTGATCAGTCTCTGCCCCGTTCGAGCGATCGTGACCACGGCTCGTAATCTCGTCACAGGTTCCGATATTCAGCTGGCGTGCCCGCGGCAGGTGCGGGACATGCTTGGCGGCTGATACGACGGATCCGGTCATGAGGTCTGGGCGATCTGTGAGATCCGTTGTCACGCAGAAGCGTTGCAGTCTTCTTCATCCACTTTCGTTGATGGCGTCATGTGGCATCCTGAGGTGGGAGTATTGGAGGAAGAGGCGTGGGGGTATTCAAGAGATATCCAGCGATCGTGCTGGGCCTGATCTGCCTTCTGGCGGGGTCGGTGCCTGCCGGCGTGCAGGTGCTCGATGATTCCGGTGACGCGATTCCCGGCGATGCCTGGTCCTATCGAACGGGTCAGTCGCCAGGAAGCTGGATCATCGAACTCGATGAACTCTGGAATCCATGGGGCAACACCTGGTTCCGGGTCGTGGTTGATCCCGGCGAGGACATCGAGCAGCTTCTCATTCATGTGGATGGCCCTCCAGCCGGTTCTCCCGTGACGGTGACCATCGGCGAAGCGGGTTCTCCTGTGCGAAAGGTGCAGGCCATTCGCCAGACCGGTACTGCAGAGGTGATTCTCCATCAGCTGAATGTGATCGAGTCTCTGGGTTCGGTCGAGATCCAGTCGATCAATTTCATCGATGTCGGCGGTCATGTCGAGGGGCCTCTCATCGTCACCAACACTTCCAGTGAGCTTCGTGGGATTCGTCGTCTTGATGTGGCGGGCGACATTCTCGGGGACATCATCGTCTCCGATGGGACCATTCGTGAATTGATCGTGCTTGGCGATATCGGCACACCCGAGGAGATGGTGCGGATCGAAGTGGGGCACGGACTCTGGGAGGTCGATGTTCGTGGGGACATCAACGCCTCGATGGACCTGTGCGTATCCGGCAATAATGGCTTTCTGCATCGGTTGGTGGCGGATGATTTCAATGGAACATTACGGATCGATCGATTGGATCGGCCAGCCGGTTCGGAGTCGCCCCCTTTGCTGGCATTGGGTGGATGGTTGTCGGGAACGTGGTCGATTGCCGGTTCCCTTCATGATGAGGAAGCCTTGATTCAATTGCCTCCGGGCGGCCTGCGAGGCCAGGTGATCGTGAATGCCAATGGCGAAGCGAACGGCACATGGGACACGCCAATCGCCATGCAGGCAGGCAATGGTCTGCCACCAATCTCGTTGTCGGGGCCCGTCTACGACGAGATGCCGTCGACGATCGGTGGTGGAGCTGTTGGCCTCGTGCCGTATCGGGTTCATGGCAACGCTTGCATACCACCCTCGGGAAGCGTGCTTTCGTCGACCCAATTCGATAGCCGGGCGTCATTGCGTTTCTACGGTCCGGTTGCATTCGGATGGGGCGATCCATTGACTTTCGAGCGCAAGATTGCCGGTTCAGATGACGACTTCGAGCCGATCGATGCCGCGGAGTTCTGTCCGGAGATCGATGAGCAGGATCCCTGTGTTGTCCACGTGACGACTTCGGGTAGCTGGGGTGGATTCGAGGCTGGTTGGCGCTACCGAATTAGTCCTACGCCATCGTTGCTGTGCGCCGCTCCGGTCAATTCGCCGGTGTCTCAGGATCACTCCTACTTGCTGGAGCTTGAAGCGGCGGAATGCGAAGCGGATGTCGATGATTCCGGAGCGGTGGACATCGTTGACCTGCTGCTCGTGTTGGCACTCTGGGGCCAGGGCGGCACGCCCGCCAGTGATGCGGCGGATGTCGACGCCAATGGGGTGGTCGACGTCGATGATCTGCTGATCATCGTCGCGAAGTGGGGTTCCTGCGAATAGACGGACGAGGTCTACGGTCAGTCGTTGAAGTTGTTTTCGCCATCCTGGATGGCGTTGCCGGGTGTCTCGACTGCTGTGGCGGCAAGATTGCCTCCTGCCTGACCGGCTGCGCCGGCGACTTTCCCGGGGGCCTGGAATGCCTCGTCTATTCCGCTGTTGACCTGTGAATGAGTCGGCCCACCTCCATTGCATCCGAGTGCTGCGGCTGCGGAGAGAATGGCTGCTGTGGCGATGACTGACTTGATGTTCATGTGGAGTTTCCTTTCAATGGGGACTGTACCTCGGGAGTACTCAGCCGATGCCGCCCTTGAGCGGGCCGTCTCCCCATTTGGCCTTGAGTTTTCGAATCATGGGATCCTCGCCTCGATCGAACGAGGCCGACTCGTCACCCTGCGCCTGCTTCAGGGAGAGGGCGATTCTCTTTCGGTCGGAGTCGATCTGGAGGACCTTGACCGATACGACTTGTCCTTCCTTGACGACCTGTGAAACCCGCCCGACTCTTTCATGGGCGAGCTCCGATATGTGAATCAGGCCCTCGATACCACTGGGCAGTTGGACGAAGGCGCCGAATTCGGCCAATCGAGTGATGGTACCCTCGATGATCTCACCTTCGGACACGGCCCCGGCTGAGGCGATGAAAGGGTCGGTCGTGAGCTGCTTCATCCCGAGGCCGATGCGAGGAGGATCCTGTTCGAGATCGATATTGAGAATCTGGACCTGGATCTGATCGCCCGGCTTGACGAGCAGCTCCGCGGAGCTGAGCCTTTCCCATGACATGTCGGAGATGTGGATCAGTCCTTCGACGCCTCCCAGATCCGCGAATGCGCCATACGACTGCACTGAAGTGACAAGTGCGCTGTGGGTCTGGCCGACTTCGAGTGTTTCCATGAGTGCCTGGCGATTTCTCTTGCGTTCCTCCTCGAGGATGTCACGCCGGCTGAGTACGAGTCGATTGGCTCGCTTGTCCAGTTCCATGACTCGGCATGGAAACTTCTTCCCAATCATCACCGTCAGATCAGGCACATGGTGGATGTCGACCTGCCCGGCAGGCATGAACGCCTTGTGCCCGGCGACCTCCATCTCAAGGCCGCCCTTGTTGGTGCCGGTGCATGTCGATTCGATCACCTGTCCCTGTTCAAGATGGTCCCAAGATGCTCGCATGACACCGCCTGGTCGCGACAGTACGAGCATGTCGTCGGTTCGATCTCTTCGTTCAATGAGGAACTCGGCCTGTGTGCCTGGTGCTGGCGGCTCCTTGAACTGTGAGAGCGGGCACACTCCCTGCATCTTGGGTCCGAACTCCACATAGACCTCGCTGCCTCGTACATGGACGATCGTGCCTGTTCGCTCGGGTCGATTCGAGGTCTCAAGGGGATCGTCCTCGAGCAGTTCCTCGATGCTTCGGTCGCCCAGCGCAGACTGGATTTCAGCTTCCAGATCCTTGTTGTCTTCGGGATGGGGCGTTTGCGTACTCACCAGTTTGGTCTCCAAGTCATGGATTCGACAGCAGCTGAAGACTGTGCTCAGCCTTGATGATCCTAGCGGGCGTGGGGGATTCGTCGAGGTTTTCTATCCGTGTTCGAACAAGTTGACCCTTATGGAAATCCCCGGGGACGGAGAGCATCTCATAGTGGTCGCATCTGCCAAGCCATCGCCCCGGTCGATCCGGATCAGGCTGCTCCAGAATGACTCGGAGTTCCCGGCCCAGCAGCCGTCGTCTGAACCTGGCCGCCAGCCCGTCAACAGGATCATGTTCCAGATCGTGGAGCAGACGCATCCTTGAATGGACGGTCTGATTGTGAACAAACTGGGTTTTCCATCTGGCGGCGGCCGTTCCCTCTCTGGGGCTGAAGCGGAAGGCATGAATGTGGAGGTAGCCCACTCTTCTGGCCATTTTCATGGTGGCTTCGAAATCCTCATCGGTTTCACCTGGAAAACCGCAGATGATGTCCGTGGTGATCGCTGGGGGCAGCCCATGATGGGTGAGGGCCTCTTCGGCCATCTGGATCATTTCAAGATAGTCGCCGGATCGGTACTGGCGGTTCATCCTGCGAAGGATCCGGTCGGATCCACTTTGCAGCGGCAGATGCAGGTGGGGGACGACAACCTCGGAATTGGCAACCATCGCATCGAGCAGATCCTCGGTGACATCCATGGGTTCCATGGACGAGATCCTGAGCCGCTGCACGCCGTCAATGTCGGCGATCGAGTCGACGATTTCCGAGAGTCTCGTTGTCGGTGGGAGTGTCTGCCTTCTATGGATGGCGGTCTGGTGTCCGAAGGCGCCGATAAAAATGCCTGTCAGGACTATTTCGTTGTGTCCCAGATCGACCAGTCGGCGAGCTTCCGCGACGGCGTCCTCCAGACGCTTTGATCGCAGTGCGGGCCGAAGTGTCGGGATGATGCAGAATGTGCAATGTGCATCACACCCATCCTGGATGCGAATTTCGGCTCGGGTGTGATGGGCCCTTTGATTTGGAAGCGATACCACCGGCAGATGTCGTGTTGCCTGTCGCTTGACAGAGGTTCCGGAGTGGGGTGTGGAGAGCCATTGGTCGATTTCATGTTCAAAGCGTTCAATCATGGTCAGCGAATCTTTTTCACCATGACCGATGACGGTCCCCCCGGAGCCGTTGGCATCAGGCTTGGCCAATGCATTGGCGACATCAGGAGCCATGCTCGCAAAGCAGCCCGTCACGATGATCTTGCTCGGTTCATGGGCCATGTCATGCTTTCGAGCGGCTTTTCGGATTGCCTGGCGTGACTTGGCGGCTGCTCTGGACGTGACCGAGCAGGTGTGGACGACCTCGAGGCTGGCATGGGCTTCTGGACTGGGTACCAAGCCCCGTGATCTGAGGATGGCCTCCATTTCACGCTGTTCAGCATGATTGGCTCGGCACCCAAGGGTGGTCATTCTGTAGGTTATGGGCTGATTGGGCATCTCTGACGGCTCTATACGTAGGGGGCATGCTATCAGGGGCCACGAAGCCGTTCGGGACTCAGGCGGAATGGCCCGGAAAGGGTCATGAGAGCCTTCACCCGTGTATGATTCCAAATGCTCAAGGTCGTCTTGGGCGGGGCTCGAAACAGGCTGTTTCGATCCCCAATTTTAAATAGATCCGAAGTGTGTTCCATTCCACCGCTGACGGTTGAATGGTCAGACAGATTTGAGAAGGCGATCCGGCATGGCACAAGGCAAGGCAGCTTGGGGCATCGAGGTAGGTGCCTACGAGATAAAGGCCATTCGGCTGCAGGATGGTGGCGCAACCGGCGTTGAGGTGACCGACTTCGCCGTTGTGCGTCACAAGAAGGTCCTGACCGAGCCTGATGTCGATCAGAACGAGGTCATACGCCTGAGCCTTGGTCAGCTGATCAGCCAGAAGAACCTGCAGGGTGAGAATCTAGTCATGTCTGTGCCGGGGCATTCGGCCTTCGCCAGATTTGCCAAGTTGCCTCCGGTCGAGCCCAAGAAGGTTCCGGACATCGTCAAATTCGAAGCTGTCCAGCAGATCCCATTTCCCATCGACGAAGTCGAATGGGATTACGAGACGTTCATGTCCGAGGATACGCCCGAGATCGAGGTGGGCATCTTCGCCATCACTCGCCAGCGCGTTCAGGAACGTCTCGACATGTATTCCGATGTCGGGATGAGCCCGGAGGTCCTGACACTCTCGCCCGTGTCGTTCTTCAACGCCGTCTTCTACGACCACGATCTTGGCGAGGATTCCGAACCGGTCGTCTACATAGACATCGGGACCATGGCGACGGATGTGATTATTGCGGATCAGGGGCGTTGCTGGATTCGCACGTTCCCGATCGGCGGAACCCACTTCACTGAAGCCATCATGGAGAAATTCAAGCTCAGCTACGCCAAGGCGGAAAAGCTGAAGATGGAGACCTCCACCAGCAAGTATGCGAAGAACATCATGGGCGCCATGCGGCCGGTGTTCAGCGATCTTCTGCAGGAATTGCAGCGATCATTGGATTACTTCCGCAGCAGCCATCCCAATCGTGAACTGAGCGACATGATCGGCGCTGGCTCGACCTTCAAGATTCCCGGTCTGCGTAAATTCATCGGCCAGCAGCTTCAGGTTGAAGTCAAGCGATTGGACGAGTTCCATCGCATCTCGGTACCCGGTCGCGAAGCGGCCACGTTCGCCGAGCACAATGTCAGCATGGCGACCGCCTATGGTCTCGCCATGCAGGGTATCGGACTGGCGCCGATCGACATCAATCTCGTCCCGACGACGGTTCTGCGCGAGCAGCTCTGGCATCAGAAGACGAGATGGTTCATCGGCGCGGCGGCTTTGGCCGTCGTGGCCGGCGGTGTGACCTTTGTTCGTCCCATACTTGATCAGCAGGCATTGGACGCCAAGCCTGAACCATCGGTCGTTCGTCAGGTGACCAAGGAGGCGAAGAACAACAAGACCGCGCTTGATCGCGCCATCCAGGACATGAGCATCAGCACCGACGCCAACCATATTGCGGCGTTGCTCGACTACCGTTCGGTTTGGCCCTACGTCGTGAGCGACTCCGCCATGGCTGTGCTGGCTGCCGAGCCTCGCTCTGGCGAGTTGGGTACGGATGAGGAAGCGGTCCTCGAGATCGATCCTGCGGTGAGAAGACTGGTTTCCGTGAGCAATCTCTCAGGCGAGTACGTGCCGCCGAGCGACGGCAAGGGCCCTGGTTCCATCAATGTCAGGATGGAGGTCCGCTTGACCCATGATGAGCCGCGTGCCTTCCTAAACGGGACGGTCATGAAGTGGCTTCGTGACAACGAGTCCCCCTCAGGCACTAGAGAAGGCGTTCCCTACCTCATCAAGAACCCCGTGATGGACGGCACCAACATCAGGCGGGAGAAGGTTGGGGAGAGCGGCGCCCCTTCCTCGGAGAAATCGAGCAGTTCATCATCTTCCGATGGTGGTTCAAGTCGACGCACGCCAGGGGGCGGATCCAGCCGCAGGACGCCGGGTGGCGGCTCGGGCGGCAGCAGTCGCCGTTCACCAGGTGGTGGCGGTGGTGGCAGCAGTCGTCGTTCGCCAGGCGGTGGCGGTGGTGGCGCTAGTGCTCCCGCAGGCAGCAGTGGTCCTGCTGGAAGTGGCTCGGCCGGCTTGGGTTCTTCAGCGGATCAAGGTGCATCGGGCGGTTCGGCCGCACAGCAGGGCGGCTCGTCCAAGAGTATCGATCTCACTGGAAACATGGATGACTTCGCGCCACTTCCGGATCAGCCCAAGATCTACCCACCGGGAACGAATGTCAGCATTCTGGACATCACATTCACTTTGCAGATCATCGAAGATGTGGGGAAAGCGAATTCCAAATCAGCTTCGCTGAATACCACCGCTGATGGAGGTGTGTCATGAGCAGCAGTATCGATGCCAAGAAAATCATGGCTGTCATCAAGTCGAACATCGTCATCACGATATGTGTGCTCGTCATCATCGGATCTTTGGTGGGGCTCCCGTATGTATCAGGCGGTTTGATGGAGGAAGTCAAGGCTTCCGTCGAGAAGCAGAGCAGGAGCTACAACAGCCTCAAGAAGATTCGCGACGGGAAGGTATCCATTCCCGGGGCTGGATCCGTAGATGCGGTGATAAACAAGCCAATCATCAAGCGGGTGCAGGAAGTCGCCGATGCCCGCAAGAACGAATCGGTCAGCGTGCTCGATGCTGCCAAGTCGATCAACAGGTCCAATCATGTCAATCTGGACGACCGTCTCTTTCCAGGGCACGATCTGCCTAGCCATGAACTCCAGATCGAGGCGCCTCGATTCCAGAAGAGGGTGGTCGAGGAATACAAGTCGTTGCTCGAGGATGTGAATGCGGGGATGCCTCCCAGCAATGAGCAGATGATGAAAGGCCTCGAGAGCGTTCGTGAGAATTTCCTCAATACGCTCCGTCGTGATGATCTTCGTGGATTGTCCGAGGATGAAGTGAAGATGGTTCGCGCGAACATGAGCGAACGGCGGATGGGACTCTATCTGCAGGAGGCCGAGAAGGCGGGTATTTATCTGGAGCTGTCGCAGCTTTCCCCCCCCGTCTACAACGAGCGGCAGGTCTATACGCCTCAGGAGTTGTTCCGCTGGCAGTGGAGGTTCTGGGTCATTGAGGAAGTCCTTGATGCTATCCGTGAAGTGAATGGGCCAGAGGCTACGGTGATCAATGCGCCTGTGAAACGGGTTCTCGGCCTGCAGGTTCGTGATCTGATGTCCATTGACGATACGGCAAGAGAATCATCCGGAAGTTCTTCATCATCCGGCAGCAGTCAGCCGAGTCGTCCGACCGGTCCTGCCTCCGGCCCGACTGGTCTGGCCTCGGGCCCTGCTTCCGGTGGAGGATCCGCCAAGCGTTCCGCGGCTGGGGGCGGGGGTGGAAACAACGGCAGGAATTCCGGTGGCGCACGAAGTCAGCCGGGGTCCGCGCCTGATGCGCCGCTTGTCGTGGCATCGATTCCGTCGGCAGGAGCACAGGACTTCAACATCTCATTGACGGGGCGGATGAGCAACGCTCTGTACGATGTCGTGCTGGTCGATCTTTCAGTCGTTGCCCAGACATCGAAGATCTCCGAGATTCTCGAGTCGATTGCTGCGGACCGATTCCTGACTGTGCGAGATCTATCCCTCTCCAGAATGGATTCCTACGGGGATCTGAAGGAAGGTTTCCTCTATGGCGATTCGCCTGTTGTGAAGATGGATATGACGCTCGAGACCATCTGGCTGAGATCGTGGATACAGGACATGATGCCAAACAGCGTTCGTGCCATGCTGGGTATTCAGCCCGTCAAGACCGAGTCTGCCGAGGAATCGGATGAGGACGACTATTCCTGAATCGGCTCGAATATGCTCCGTTTTTTTATCCATGCTCCAAATGAACTGTGCCCGTAACCAAGGACAAGTGAAATGAAGACCAAGGGAATCACGATCTGGGAAAAGTACGCTGAATATCTCGTGCTTGGAATCGTGTTTGTCGTCCTGGTGATTTACATCATTGGCCAAATCACATCTCCCAACATCAAGGAGTTGGGGAGAGAGAAGATTGCGCCCGGCGATTGGCATGGGAAGCTGAAGGAAATGGGCGACACG
>MDTD01130120.1_pt1 | contig 12351 bp, 12 predicted proteins | sample 811221 | NCBI WGS metagenome assembly MDTD01 (sample SAMN05326646, study PRJNA326480) | marine metagenome | isolation source: seawater | place: Pacific Ocean: South West | collected 2011 | reverse complement strand
GATTTCCATACCTTTAAAATAGTTTCCTGTATTTATGGTGAATTATTTTTTGCAGTCGTTGATATTAGGAGAGAGTCTAAAACATATTTCCAATATGATTATATGAATCTAGATGATAAAAATCGAGATGTAGTATTGGTCCCGCCAGGTTTTGGAAATGCTTTTTGTGTTCTTAGTGATTTAGCTATTTTTTCGTATGTTTTAAGTTATGAAGATGAATATATTGATGCACAAAATCAATTCACAATAAAATGGAATAACCCTAATATTGGAGTTAAATGGCCAATTAATAATCCAATATTATCGGAAAGAGATTTGTAATTAATAAACATTTTGAAAAAACATGATTATCAATATACCTAAACATTTAAAAAAGATCAGAAAAATTAGTATTTCGAAGGAAGATCTGATTTCCTTTGAAAGTCAAATTAAAGAAAAATATGATAATGGAGAGATCTCGGGACCTATACATCTTTCAAAAAACAATGAAGATGATTTGATTAATATTTTTCAATATATTGATCCCGATGATTGGGTTTATGTTGCATGGAGAAACCATTATCACGCATTATTGCATGGCTTTGATAGAGAAAAGTTGATGGAAGATATAATTGAAGGTAGAAGCATGGCTACAAGTAGTAATGTGAACAAGTTTTATTCATCTGCAATTGTGGGTGGAATTATACCAATAGCTATGGGCACTGCAATGGCAATTAAACGAAAGGCTGAAAATAAAAGAGTATGGTGTTTTATTGGTGATATGACATTTGAAACGGGTGTTTTTCATGAATCTCATAAATATGCAAAAAATTATGACCTTCCACTACAGTTTGTTGTAGAAGACAATAACCTTAGTGTCCATACGCCAACTGATGTTGCTTGGAAATTTAAACAGCAAGTTCCAGATGATATTATATATTATAAATATGAAAATGGATACCCTCATCATGGAACAGGTGCATGGGTAAATTTTTAAAATATTTTGAAGTATAAGAATGAATTAATTAGGGCGATGGAGTGGCTAGGTAAAAAAGAGGATACTCTTTTTATAGGCCAAGCTACTCAATATTCTGGACATGCCATATCAAGTACCTTGATAAATGTACCCAAAGAAAAACTAATTGAATTACCTGTAATTGAGGAAGTCCAAATGGGAATGTGCACTGGTCTTTCTTTGGAGGGCTTCGTTCCAATATGTATTTACCCCAGATTTAATTTTATGATATTAGCGTTAAATCAATTAATTAATCATACAGATAAAATGAGGGAAATGACAAAGAGTATGCTAATCCCAAAAGTGATTGTTAGGGTGGCGATAGGCTCAAAAAGACCGCTTGATGGTGGAGCACAGCACACACAAGATTTTACTCAAGCAATAAAAAATATGGTCACTGATATTGCAGTTGTAGAACTCAAAAATCCAGAGAAAATATATCATGAATTTCATAAAGCTTATAAAAGAAAAGGATCATCCATAATTATAGAATGGGGTGACTTTTATGCAGAAAAATAGTTTGGTCAATCAATGAGGTGTGTAAATAAAAATATTTTGGTAACTGGAGGAAAAGGAATGATTGGCAGATCTTTAATTAAATTATTAGAGCAATCAAAATCTAATTATATCACAATTGCAGATTTGCCAGAATATGATCTAAGAGATAGAAAAACATGCCAATTATTATGCAAAGATAAAGATATAATTTTTCATTTAGCTGGTATAAAAGGATCTCCAATCAAGTGTATGGAATCTCCCGCATCCTTTAGCGTTCCAATGATTCAGTTCAATGCCAATATAGTTGAAGCTGCATTCAAAGCCAAGGTAAAGTGGTTTCTTTATACTAGTTCCATAGGTGTTTATTCTCCTGCAGATGTATTTTTTGAAGACAGTGTTTGGAGCTCTCTTCCTTCAAAAAATGACTGGTTTGCTGGATGGGCTAAAAGAATGGGCGAAATGAATACACTTGCATATGCAAAGCAATATAACTGGCAAAAATATTCAATTGTTCGTCCAGCCAATGTATATGGGCCATATGATAATTTTGGCCAATATTCTATGGTCATTCCATCATTAATTAAAAAGGGGTGTAATAATGATGTCCTGGATGTTTGGGGAGATGGAAAACCTGTGAGGGATTTCATATATGTTGATGATGTAGCTCGTTCTATGATAAAAATAGTAGAGAAAGAAATTAATGAACCAATTAATTTAGGAAGTGGAGATGGCGTATCAATAAAACAAATTGCTGAATTGGTTGCAGATTATTTTAATAAAGATATTAAGTGGGATCGCACCAAACCTTCTGGTGATATGAAAAGAATTATGAGCTCAAAAAGAGCTGAATCTTATGGAATAATGCCAGAGGTTACTTTGAATGATGGGATAATAAAAACAATTGATTGGTACATCAAAAATAAGAATGTTTTATAAAAACAAAAAAGTTGTTTTAACTGGTGGTAGTGGATTTTTAGGGACTCATTTTATAGAGGAATTGCTGAAAAGAGGTGCGCTAGTAAAAACATCTACTCACAAAAATCCATTACAAATCAATGATTCTAGACTTCATGTACTAAAAAACATTAACCTAAAAAATTTGGATGATTGCATGAAGCTAATTGATGGAGCTGATTATGTGGTTCATTCGGCAGGTAGCATTGCAAATCCAAAATTAGTACCTACTGATTTTCAAATAGGGCTTAATCAAATAACAATTATTACCAATGTATTAGAGGCAAGCTATAAATGTAATGTAAAGGGCTTTGTTGACTTAAATAGTTCTACTGGATATCCTGATAGGAGATATCCTATAAAAGAAGAAGAGTTTTGGGATGATGAACCATATATATCATATTATGGTTATGGATGGATGAGAAGATATCGAGAAAAAATTATGGAGCATTGTTCCCATTTGACAAATATGAAAATAGGAATTGCTAGAGGAACTGCAATATTTGGTCCTTACGATAATTTTGATCTTGAAACTTGTCATGTAATTCCAGCTTTTATAAAAAGGCTAACGGATGGTGAAGATCCATTTATTGCTTGGGGTAGCCCAAATGTTGTGCGAGATTTTATGTATGCTAAGGATGTTGTAAGTGGAGTATTATTAATACTTGAAAAGGGGGTTTCTATGAGGCCATATAACCTCGGATACGGTGATGAAATTACTATTGGCAGTTTATTGGATAGTTTAATATCATTGACAAAAAAATCGCCAGTAATTAAATGGGATAATTCTAAGCCAACTACTATTCCATTTAGACAGGTAAATAGTGAGAGAATAAAAAATGAATTAGGATTCATTCCAAAATATAGCCTGAGCAAGGGTTTAAAAGAGACTGTTGAATGGTATTTAAATCGATAAGAATCATTTAAAGGAATGACACACTTCTATTTATTAACTTTATTTTATCGCATCAAAAATCTAAAATTGATTCTAAATTTGATTATTAATTGAGGAAAAATATCCTATGAACTTCAGGTATCCATTAGCTGGCGAAACTATCTCTAAAAGCGATATAGATAAATTAAGAGATTGGCTTGCTAGCTACCCTAGACTTACAATGGGTGAGCTCACAGCTGAATTTGAATCAAAATGGGCAAAATATATAGCCACAAAAAGATCTATTTTTGTGAATTCAGGCTCCTCAGCAAATTTACTGATGGTTTATTTAGGAATTGTCACTGGAAAATTTAAACCAGGAGATAAAGTAATTGTTCCTTCATGTGGCTGGGTAACAACATTATCACCAATTATTCAATTTGGATTAGAACCCATAATGGTTGATGCTAATGATTATAATTATGGATTAAATATTAGTGAAGTAGAAAATTTGTGCAAAAAACAGGAAATAAAAGGATTAATCCTAGTCCATCCACTCGGCGTCCCAAATGATAAAGATGAGATAATGTCATTGAAGAATAAATACAAATTTTTTCTGATGGAAGACTGTTGTGCTTCGGTTGGTGCAAAATTCGCAGATGGGACTAAGATTGGAACAATTGGAGATGTTTCATCTTTTTCTTTCTATTTTGGTCATCAATTATCAACTATTGAAGGTGGTTTTGTAAATACAAATAGTGAAAAATTTTATCAAACTATGCTTATGTTACGAAGTCATGGATGGACTAAAGATATTTCAGAAAAATTTTTTCAAAGTGATATCGCAAATTTGAATATCGATTCTGTTAACGAACCTTTTAATTTTATCCATAATGGGTTCAATATTCGATCAACAGATTTGCAAGCTTTTATTGGACTTTCACAATTAGAAAAAGCTGAAAGTATTATGAAAGCCAGAAATAGAAACCATCGTAGATATAAAAAATCAATCTCAAATGATTTCACTTTTCAAGATTGGGGTAAAGCTTGGCCAGTTAGTTTACATATTGGTATTTTAGCTAAAGATAGATTAACTAGGTCTAAGGTATTAGATGCATGCAAAAATAATGGAATTGAAACCAGGGTCTGGAGTCATGGAAATTTAGGAAGACATCCATTTTGGGAAAAAAAATATGGCAAATTCAATGGTCATTGGGCAAACCAAATATATGAAAGAGGTTTTATATTGCCTACATTTCCTGAACTCAATGATAAGGATGTTGATTTTATTTCATCTATCTGTAATAATTATTAATCCCTTAAATATAAATTTATGATAATCTCAAGGACACCATTTAGGATATCTCTTTTTGGAGGAGGAACTGACTATCCCAAATGGTATAATAAGTATACTGGTGGTGTAATAAATGCAACCATTAATAAATATTGCTATATCACAACTAGATTTTTGCCTCCTTTTTTTAAATATAAACATAGGATAAGATATTACCTCCATGAAGAAACCAATAGTTTGGAAAATATAAAACATCCATCAGTAAGAGAAACTGCAAAATTTTTGAATATTGATAAAGGTATTGAAGTTGTTCATAATGCTGATTTACCAGCAAGATCTGGTCTAGGGTCTAGTTCATCTTTTACTGTTGGATTATTGAACGCATTTTATGGTATGAAAAATTATTTGCCGACAAAAAGAGAGTTAGCTCTTAATGCAATTCATATTGAACAAAACATGATAAAAGAGAATGTGGGATCTCAGGATCAAACAGCTGCTGCATTTGGAGGTTTAAATAGAGTCCATTTTTCAAAAGATAATATAATTGATGTTGATTCGATATTAATTTCCCCATCAAGGTTAAAAAAATTACAAAATAATTTAATGTTGTTTTTTACAGGATTTGCTAGAAATGCATCTGATATAGCTGAAGAACAAATTAAACTGACAATGAAAAAAAAGGAAGAGCTAAAAAAAATTTATGAGATTTGCTCTGAAGGTTTTTCAGTCCTTAATGATAAAAATAGATCAATAGATGAAATTGGTTACTTACTAAACAAGCAGTGGTTAATTAAAAGGACTTTAACAAATAAAATCACAAATGATAGCATAGACCAAATTTACAAAATTGGAATAAAAGCAGGAGCTATAGGGGGAAAGTTGTTGGGTGCTGGTGCTGGTGGTTTTATTTTATTTTATGTACCTAAGGGTAATCAGGATAATGTGAAAAAAGCATTAAATAAGAGATTATTTGTACCATTTAGATTTGAAACTACAGGATCTAAAATAATATACCACTCTCATCAAGATTACTAAAAAATAAAACAATCCCTAAAAAATATTGATGTTCTTATTCTGGCTGGTGGCTTAGGAAGTCGTTTAAAGAGAGTCTCAAAAAACGTTCCAAAATGTTTAATGAATATTAATGGAAAGCCTTTTATAGATATTCTTATTAAATACCTATGCACTCATGGCTTTAGAAGATTTATAATCTCTGTTGGTTATAGAAAAGAAAAAATAATTGAACATTTTAAATATTATAAAAATTGTGAAATTATTTTTTCTGAGGAAAATAAACAGTTAGGTACTGGAGGTGCAATCAAGCACGCAAAAAAATACATCAAATCTGATAAGTTTTTTGTAGCTAATGGTGATTCCTATATCACTTTAGATTTTTTTGATTTATATCAATCTCATTTAAAGAAAAATTCTTTTATAACTATTGCAGGAATACAAACAAAGGCGTCTTTTGATGTTGGATTAATAAATATTGATAGTAATAATCGCATACTCAGTTTTAAAGAAAAATCATTGTCAGATGAAAATCATAATTATACAAATACAGGTATTTATCTTTTTAATTATGAAGTTTTCAATACATTTCCTACCAAGCTAGCTTTTTCAATTGAAACCGATTATTTTGAAAAGTTAGACAGTGTTGATTTTCATTTATACCAATTAAACTCTGTGTTGTACGATATTGGCACCCCTAAGAAGCTGTTAGTATTTCAAAAATATATAAAATCAAAGTATGGATAAAACGAAAATTTCAGTTATTACTTCTTGTTTAAACTCGGGGAAGTATTTAAAGGATACAATTTTATCGATTCTAAATCAATCATATAATAATTATGAATTAATAATTATTGATGCTGGTAGTTCAGATTCTACAAATATTATCATGAAAGAATTTGTAAATGAATCAAAAATTAAATTTCATATTGAGGAAAATATAGGACTCTATGATGGGTTAAAATTGGGTGTAGAAAAATCTAAAGGTGAATACATAATGTTTATGCCAGTATCCGATTCTTATTGCAGTATGGATTGGTTAAAAGTTTGTAATGATGCTCTTGATAAAAACAATAAGTTTTCTCTGATTCATGGCATATCAATCCATAATAATGAACAAGGGAGCAAGTACTTCGGGACTGCTACAAGGGAAAATTGCCCCTCAGGGAAAAATTTTTTTTCATTTTGGCTAGCTACATTCTACGCATTTTCAGAGCATAGTCTATGTATAAGAAAAAATGTTTATTTAGAATGTATGAGCGAAGATGTTAAAGAAATTGAAAGTTTCAATGACAATATAATTAAATATGGAACCGATAATAATAAGATTATGTTTAATGATTTTTTAAAATTGACATATAACTTCAATAGGCTAGGTTATCTATCAAAATACATACCGAAAATAGCGGCAGAGGTTAAGATTCATCCAAATTCAAATTCTATTAATGATCTTGAAAATAACTATGATATTAGCGCACTGTATACTGAAATGATTAAAAATTATGGGACTCGTCTATTTACTGGGGAAATCAAACATAAATTTAAAAATGGAAATGGTATAGTAATAGATACATTAGAAGGATATGAATTATCAAGATGCATAAGGAGCACAATTACTTTTAGATTGTACGAAAAAAAATATTTTACCAACAAGGATAAATTGAATTGGGCTGGATCTAAATTAACTTTTAAAGCAAAATATTTATTTGCATTCACAATTAGAATAATTATTGATTTGTATTACAAGATTTACCGACTGTTTTCAAAATAATGAAAAAGTCAATGATTTCAATAATAACTCCATGTTACAACGCTGAAAAATATATTGAGCTTACAGTTAAGTCTATTCTATCTCAGTCATATAAACATTTCGAACTTATCATTCAAGATTCAAAATCAACAGACAGGACACTTGAAATTTTAGAACAATTTCGAGATGATCGTATAAAAGTTATTTCCGAAAATGACCAGGATATACATCATGGTTTATGGAAAGGTTTACAGCGTTCAAAAGGCGATTATATTATGTTTATGCCAGCATCAGATGAATATTTACACTCAGATTGGTTTAAACATTGTGTTGATATTCTAGACAATAATAATTTAATTGGATTAGTGCATGGAAATGATATAAAGAAATACAAAAATGGTAAATATGGATCATTAAGATTTCCAGAATTTGTAAATAAAAAAATGCCTAGTGGTACAAAATTTTTACCATATTGGATAGCCACAAAATATCATATATCAGAATTAAATTATTGTGTCAGAAAAGAAATATATCTGGATTGTTATGGCCCTTATGAACCACTTCCTTTAGACCCTGTGTTTATAAAAAATGATATGATTTCTATTGATACTTTGCAATCATGGAATCCATTAATAATGTTTACATATAATTTCGTTCGCAAAGGTTATCTACCTGAGCATGTTCCAATAACTGCTACAGCGACATTAATACATGATGATGGGACAAGGTACGTTTGGGGCGCTGAAATAAATAATGTTGTTAATTCTACGTACTTAAGTCTCATTGAAAAATTAGAAAACAATCTTTTTTCAAAAAAAATAGAATATTGTTTCAAAGATGGGTTTGGGAATATAATTAAAAGAAAAAACCTGAATTATTTAAAGTTTAAAAAAGAAGTTTTTAAACACAAAATTTTTAGAAAAGATTTTGACTTTTTTTATAAAAGCTCTATCAACATTCATAATATTGTAACATATTTAAAACCTTTTCTCTATCCAAAGAGATTTATAATGAAATTATCGTTTTTTAAATATATAAGATTTATTAAACATTATTTTCAATTTAAAAAGTTAAACGATGGCCGCTTTAGTATTTCAAGAAATCATACGCAAATTGAGATTAACGATTGGAGCAATAACCATATTTTTGATAGTCATTACGTCTATCATACTGCATGGGCAGCAAGAATTTTGTATTTTGAAAAACCAAAAAAACACATCGATATATCATCCGATGTCAGATTTTCTTCCCTTATTTCAACATTTGTGAAAACAGAATATTTTGATATCAGAGAGCTAAAAATTGATTTATCTAATTTAAATACAGGTCTAGCTGATCTAGTCAATTTACCGTTTCAATCAGAAAGTATATCATCGTTATCATGCATGCATGTTGTTGAACACTGTGGACTTGGTAGATATGGTGATGTTGTAGATCCAGTAGCTGACCTAAAGGCAATCAATGAGCTTATTAGAGTACTAAAGCCTGATGGGAGGTTATATTTTGTGGTCCCTTTAGCTTCAAACCCAAGAATTAATTTTAATGCGCATAGGGTATATAGTCATAGCCAAATAATTGAGTATTTTTCTAAACTACAATTAATTGAGTTTACATTAATTCCAGATACTTATAAACATGACGGTATGATTACAAATCCATCAAAGTCTCTCATTGATAAGCAAAATTATGCATGCGGATGTTTTCTTTTCAAAAAGTAGTAATATCTATAATTAACAATATATATCGTTCTTACACTGATTATCATTATTCCTTTCAAAGATTTGTGTCGGTAACGAATATGGGGCATAACGGTAGATTGGGTAACCAATTATTTCAATATGCTGCGGCTCGAGCTTATTCTATAAAACATAATTTGCCTATTTTGCTACCAATTGATAAATATAATAGGTTAGTGGAGTTTCAGCCTAGTTGTAGGTTTGTTAAAAGGAAATATTTAGAAAATGCAAGTAAAGTTGTTTATAATGAAAATTCATTCAGCTTTGATATAAATTTTTTTAATCAGAATCAAAAATATGATCTTAATGGCCTATTCCAAACTGAGAGATATTTTAGCACAATTAGAAAAACTCTATTAAAAGAAATTAAGCCTAAAAAAAAGAGTACAACTGAATATTGTAAAAACTATATAAATAAGCTAAAGAGGGAATATCCTGATAAAGAAATTGTTGCATTACACAATCGTAGAGGTGATAATGTTCCCTCAAAAAAAGAGTATTCCAGCTTGAATTTGGGTGTTTTTCTGAATGATAAAGAACGTTTCCATCCACTAATGAATCTTGATTATTTTTACAGAGCTATGCAGATGATCGAGAATTGTATCTTTTTAGTTTTTTCAGATACTGATGAAGATATAGAATGGTGTAAAAAAAGAATTAAAGGTGATAATATTTTTTTTTCAAAAGGGCATGATGATCTTACTGATTTAATGCTAATGAAATATTGTGATCATAACATAATTTCTAATAGTAGTTATAGTTGGTGGGGGGCATGGTTAAACGAAAATCCTGGGAAAAAAATATTTGCACCAAAAGTTTGGTTTGGCCAAGAATATGATCATTTAGATACATCTGATTTAATTCCCGGTGGTTGGAAAATTATATGAAAATATTTATTCTCTAATCAGATTTTAAGATTTCACTCAAATGTTGCTTTATAAACTTTGGATTGCCAATATGTACGCTTCTATCACTTAGTTCATAATCTAAAAACCCATCTCTATCTGAATAAAAATCATAAACATTAAAAAAACTAAATCCATGCTTTTTGCATGATTTTTCTAATGCATAATTCATGTACTCAACATATTTTTTACGATCTTCGTCTTTGCCTAAAAAAGGAAGATCTTTTACTTCATTATGAAGCTGCTGTTTTCTTCTTATCGCTGGTACCACACTTTGGATATAAACAGAATCTCTTCTCAATTTTTTTGTGGATTTAATGATGGCAGAAAAATATTCATCTACAAGGGAATTGATAACATTTTTATATCCCTTTGAACGATGCTTCCATATATGGCATCTACAATCAATTTCACCAAAACAATAAATGATTATGTCTTTCTTTTTGATATTAAAATTTTTGACAGAAGTCAACCAAGGTTTTTCACTTACCGTATGCATTAAACGAGGTCCTAAATGGTGAACATCAATGTCAATATTTTTAAGAGAAATATTATCCCATGGAATTTTTGCGTGACTATCGCCTACAGTATGTATTGTGATAGTTTTATTTAAAAACCATATTGACTTATTTTTGAACATTATTTTAAAAGAATAATTTTATTTTATAAAATTTGGATAAACTTTTTAATAAAGAACTTCCATTAGTTTCTGTAAATATGGTGGCACATAATTCTGAACAACATATTGGTCAATCAATTAAAAGTATTTTAAATCAGACTTATACAAATTTTGAATTAATTATTGTTAATGATGGTTCAAATGATAAAACACTCAAAGAAATTAACAATTTTAATGATCCTAGAATTAAATTAATAAATTTACCTAAAAATGTTGGAATACCTATTGCTAGAAATATTGCGCTGGAAAATTCATACGGAAAATATATAGCAATTCAAGATTCAGATGATGTATCGCTCAAACATCGTATTTCAAAACAAATTCAATTTCTTGAAAAAAATACAGATTATGGTTTAGTGGGCAGTAGAGCTGAATTAATCGATAGTGATGGTAAGAGCTTAAATAAATTTCAAAGCCAATCTCTTAATCAAGCCGATACAAAAGTAATGTTATTTTTTAAAAATTGTTTTACACATTCCAGTGTTATGTATAGAAGAAATATTTTGAAAAAAATAATGTTCAATGAAAATCTTAAAATGTCAGAAGATTATGACGCAATAATTAAAGTTTCCAGCAGATCGAAGATTAGAAACTTAAATGAAACTTTGGTAAATTACAGGCATCATAAGAGTAGTGTTACAAATAATTTACTGTTGAAAGAAAAAGCAGAAAAAATTATTATTGGTATACAATTGGAAAGGTTAGGAATTAGTAAAACTAAAATAAATATTACCGCTCATAAAAATTTTAAAATAAGAACTATCCACAAGGATATAGGACTTGCTTTTGCACAACTTGGGCTATTAGAAAAACTTTTACTAAGCAATAAAGAACGCAAAATTTTTCCTGAACATGAATTCTCCAACAGGCTTCTTAGATATTGGAATAATATAATGAACAACTCATGCAAATATAGTTTAAAGTTGCTTTATGTTTATATGAGCTCATCATTTTTCAAATTTTCAAAAAAATCATTAAAAAGTCATATTAAATTTGTATTTAGATGTTTCATCGGATACGAGGTAAAATTTTAAAGTGGAAAAAGTTACAGTAATAGGTGTAGGTAAGTTAGGCCTATGTTTTGCACTCACATTAGAAAAGAGTGGATATGACATAGTTGGTGTTGATGTTGATGAGGGTTACATAAATTCACTTAATGATAAATCGTTCCTGTCCGATGAGGCGGGCGTTAATGAATATTTATCCAATGCAAAACATTTTTTTGTTACCAAAGAGTTAGAATTTGGATTAGATCACTCAAATATTATATTTCTGTTTGTTGCCACACCATCCCTGTCTAGCGGAAGGTATGATCATACCCAAATCGAAAGAATTATATCACAACTTCAAGATTTAGGAAAAAACAACAAAGAGAAAGAATTAATTATTGGTTGTACTACCATGCCAGAGTATTGTGATACATTAGTAGAAAGACTCAGACCATACGGCTTTCAAATATCTTATAATCCTGAGTTTATTGCTCAAGGTTCCATTTTGCGAGATTTGGTTAACCCTGATATGGTCTTAATAGGACAGGGATCTGAAAAATCTGGCGATTTAATTGAAAAAATTTATTATGATATTTGTGAAAACAATCCATCAATACACAGAATGAACAGAAAAGAAGCCGAAATAACAAAAATAGCGTTGAATTGT